>Ga0190274_10000153_pt1 | contig 46527 bp, 47 predicted proteins | sample Popmic531T_FD_133002 | JGI IMG/M metagenome (GOLD analysis project Ga0190274, IMG submission 133002) | Populus adjacent soil microbial communities from riparian zone of Yellowstone River, Montana, USA - 531 T | ecosystem: Environmental > Terrestrial > Soil > Riparian zone | place: USA: Montana... | reverse complement strand
CTGGCCCTGGGGCTGGCGCTGGCGATCCAAGCCTGGATCGTCAAGCCGTACCAGATCCCCTCGGGGTCGATGGAGCCCACGCTCGACATCGGTCAGCGGGTGCTGGTCAACCGCTTCATCTACCACCTCGACGATCCCGCGATCGGCGACATCGTCGTCTTCCACCCGCCGGCCGGCGCCGATAACGGGACCGAATGCGGCGTCCAGCCGCGGATGGGCGAACCGTGCCCGAAGCCGACCAAGCGCGAGTCGAGTCAGAACTTCATCAAGCGGATCGTCGCCGGGCCAGGAGACACGCTCTCGGTCAAGAACGGCCACCCCGTCGTCAACGGGGTCGAGCAGTCGGACGAGTCCTTCGCGGCCCCATGCGGCTCGGCGCCCCCCTGCAACATGCCGCGGACGATCACGATTCCACCCGATCACTACTTCATGATGGGTGACAACCGTGGGGCAAGCGACGACAGCCGCTTCTGGGGGCCCGTCCCCCGAGACTGGATCATCGGTGAGGCCTTTGCCACCTACTGGCCTATCGACCGCGTCGGCCTCCTCTAAGCCCGCTACCCACCGCCGCCGGCTGGCGCGCAGTCGCCGCCTGTTCGCTTTCGACCGTGGCCTGCAGAGTCGCTTCGTCGCCGGTACCGACGAGGCCGGGCGGGGCTGTCTCGCCGGTCCCCTGGTCGCCGCCGCGGTGCTGATCGACTACGAGTGCCTCTCCCATGCCGACCGGCGCTCGCTCGCCGGCCTACACGACTCCAAGCAGATGACCGTCGAGCGGCGGCTGGAGATGTTTCCGTGCGTGTTGCGGGCGGCGACCCGGGCCAGCGTCGTCATTCGCTCGGCTGCCGGAATCGACCGCCGTGGCCTGCACGTGACCAATATCGAAGCGCTCTCGGTGGCGCTCGAACGGCTCGATCCGCCGGCCGAGGCCACCTGCCTCTCCGACGGCTTCTCGCTGCCACGCTGCACGGTGCCGCACCGCGCGGTGATCCAGGGCGACGGCACCAGCGCCGCGATCGCCGCCGCTTCGGTCCTCGCCAAGGTCACCCGCGACCGCTACATGCACCGCGCGGCCGCCGAGCATCCGCACTGGGGCTTCGACGAGCACGTCGGCTACTCGACGCCCGAGCATCGCGCGGCGATTGAAGCGAATGGGATATCGCCGCTGCACCGCCGCTCCTTCCAGTCTGTCGCCTACCCTCAGATGGGCCTGGAGGGCACCTGAGAAGACATCTCGGCGTCCTCGTTCGGTCATGTGCGGAGCACACTCCCTCACTCGTCCTTGACCTGTCTCCTTAGGTGCCCTCCCCGGTTCTTCAGAAAGCTCCCTCGATGTGCTCTATGTCGGTGACCTGGCCGGCGCGGTCGAAGGTGACGCCGACGGCGTCGAAGCGGATATCGGCGTAGCGGGGAATATCGCGGCGCTCGGACATCCAGGCGGTGGCGAGTTTGCGCACGCGGCGCTGCTTGCGGGCGTCGACCGCGAGGATCGGGCGCTCGGGGCCGAAGGCGGTGCCCTCGCGCCCGGCCTTGACCTCGACGAAGACGAGGGTGTGGCCGTCGCGGGCGACGATGTCGAGCTCGCCGTAGCGGGTACGGGCGTTGCGCTCGACGATCGCCCAGCCGCGAGCGGCGAGGCGACGGGCTACCAACTCCTCGGCTCTCTGGCCGGTTCTCTGGCGGGCGACCGTCATGACTTGGGGACAAGTCCCTGGGCGGATCGAAGTCTCCCCACCTCGGGCACAGAGAAATTTCAGAGTGCGCGTAACGCCTGCGATCTGGCTCCGTAGCGTCGTTGCCGTGCTCGCCACGGCCCGGACCTTCACCCTCGACGGCATCTCCGCCCGCCCGGTTCGGGTCGAGGTCGACGTCCATCGCGGCCTGCCCGGCTTCGCGATCGTCGGCCTTCCCGACGCCGCGGTCAGGGAGGCGCGGGAGCGGGTGCGGGCGGCGCTGGTCAACTGTGGTTTCGAGTTCCCGTTGCGGCGGATCGTCGTCAACCTCGCCCCGGCCAGCCTGCGCAAGGCGGGGCCGGGGATGGACCTGGCGATCGCCGCGGCGCTGCTGAGCGCCTCCGGACAACTGGAGTGGGAGTCGCTGTCGCGGGTCGCGTTGGCCGGCGAGCTGGCGCTGGACGGCTCGACGCGGCCGGTCAACGGCGCCCTGGCGATGGCGGAGGCGGCGCGGCAGGGAGGGGCCGAGGCAATCGTCCTGCCGGCCGAGAACGGCGCCGAGGCGACGCTGGTGGGCGGGATCGACGTGATCGCGCTCGACAGCCTCGGCCGGTTGCCGGCCCTGGTGGCCGGCGAGTGGGAGCCCCCGCGGCCGCGGGCGTTGACGTTGGACCCCGACCCCACCGATGGTGCGCCCGACCTCGCCGATCTGCGCGGCCAGCCGCATCTGCGGCACGCGCTCGAGGTCGCCGCCGCGGGCGGCCACAGCCTGCTGATGATCGGCCCGCCCGGGGCCGGCAAGTCGCTCGCCGCCAGCCGTCTGCCCTCGATCCTGCCGCCGCTGGCTTCGGTCGAGGCGTTGGAGGTGGCCCGCATCGCCAGCGCCTGCGGGCGACTGAGCGGTTCGCTGACCGGATGGCGACCGTTCCGGGCGCCGCATCACACGATCAGCCCAGCCGGGCTCGTCGGTGGTGGCAACCCGCCCCGTCCGGGCGAGGCGACGCTGGCCCACCGCGGGGTCCTCTTCCTCGACGAGCTCTGCGAGTTCCGCCGCGACGCGCTGGAGGCGCTGCGGGCGCCACTGGAGGCGGGGGAAGTATCGATCGTCCGCGCCGGCAGCCGTCGCGGCCTGCCCTGCCGCTTCATGCTGGTGGCGGCGGCCAATCCCTGTCCCTGCGGTCGCGGCGAAGCCGATCCGGACTGCAGCTGTGCGCCGGTCGCGGTGCAGCGCTACCAGGGCCGCCTCAGCGGTGCCCTGGCCGATCGCATCGACATTCTCGCCGCCGTCCGCCAGCCGAGCGCCGCGGAGATCGGCGGCGGGCCGGGGGAGCCCTCGGCGGACGTCAGGGAGCGGGTCGCGATTGCGCGCGAGCGTCAGGAGCGGCGGCTCGGACCCGGTCGCTGTAACGCCGAGATGACTCCGAGCGAGGCCCGGGAGTGCACCCTGAGCGGCGAGGCCGGGGCGCTGCTGGCGGAGCTGTATTCGCGGCAGCGGCTCAGCGGCCGCGCTCACGACCGGGCACTGCGCCTGGCGCAGACGATCGCCGACCTCGCGGGGGCCGAGACGATCGAGCAGGAGCAGATGGCCCAGGCGCTGCAACTGCGGAGGCGGGACCGTGGCTGAACCAGGTGCCTGCCCCGACTGCCTGCGCCGCTCCTGGCTGCTGGCCCTGCTCGGCCCCTACATCGAACGGATCGCCAGCGGCGAGCCCGGCTCGCGCTCGCCCGAACTGCTGCGGCTCGACAACGAGGACCTGGTCGCGGTGGCGGCGCCGAAGGTGGGTGCCCAGTTGTTGGGTCGGGTCGCAGCCCTTTCAGAGCAGCATCTCGCCGAGGAGCTGCGGGCGGCGCAGTGCTGGGCCTGCTGCCGCCACGGCGACCTCTACCCGGAGGGCCTGCGCGACGCCACCGACGCGCCCTGGGCCTTGATCGGGCGCGGCGATCCGGGTCTGCTCGACGGGCTCGAGCGATTCGGCGCCGTGACCGTCGTCGGCTCCCGCCGCGCCACCTCCTACGGCCGCGAGATCGCTCGCGAGCTCGGGCGCGAGCTGGCGGCGGCGGGGATGGTCGTCGTCAGCGGCCTCGCCTTCGGCATCGACGGCTGCGCCCATCGCGGCGCGATCGACGCCGGCCGCACGATCGCCGTCCTCGGCTGCGGCCCCGACACCGCCTATCCGGCGGCCCACCGTTCGCTCTGGCGCCGGATCTGCGAGGAGGGCCTGGTTCTCTCTGAGCTGCCTCCGGGCTCCTCCCCCTGGCGCTGGACCTTCCCCGCCCGCAACCGGATCATGGCGGCGCTGGCCGGGATGACGGTGGTGGTCGAGGCGGCTGCCCGTTCCGGCTCCCTGATCACCGCCGACCTGGCGGCGGACCTCGGCCGCGACCTCGGCGCCGTGCCCGGCCCCGTCACCTCGCGCGCTTCGGCCGGCCCCAACAACCTGCTCGCCGGCGGCGCCTGCGTGGTCCGCGACGCTCAGGACGTGCTCGACGCGATGCTGGGCGCCGGAGCGACGCGCCTCGACCGTTCCGGCCCGAGGCTCGACCGACGCCTGGGCGAAGTCCTGGTCGCGGTCGAAGCTGGGGAGTCCAGCTGCGACGGCGTCGCCGCCGCGCTGGGTCTCTCCGGCCCCGACGCCGCCGCCGCCCTGGCGCGCCTCGAGCTGCTCGGCTACGTCAGCTGCTCGACGGTCGGCACCTACTCGCGCACCCTGCTTCCGGCTCACTCCTGAGCCCCAACCCGTCACGCTGCTTCACCCCGTCTCAGGCACGGGAAAGTGCAGACGGGTTCCATCTAGGCTGACAGAGTGAAGAAACGACGCATTCCAGTTGCGCTCTCGATCGCCGGCTCCGATTCCGGCGGCGGGGCCGGCATCCAGGCCGATCTGAAGGCGTTCGCGCGCTGCGGGGTGCACGGGATGACGGCGATCACGGCGATCACGGCTCAGAGCACGGTTGGGGTGGAGGCGGTGGAAGCGGTGGCCCCGGAGATGATCGTCGCACAGGTGCGGGCGGTTGCCGAGGACATCGGGGTCGACGCGGTCAAGATCGGGATGCTGGGGACGGTGGCGACCGTGGACGCGGTGGTCGAGGCTCTTTCCCATGTCGGCGACGCGCCGGTGACGATCGACCCGGTGATGGTCGCCGAGAGCGGTGCCGTGCTGCTCGACGAGGCGGCGCGGGAGGCACTGGTCGAGCGGTTGCTGCCGCTGACGACAGTGGCGACGCCCAACATTCCCGAGGCGCGGGAGCTGGTTGGGGCGGGGGAGGGGGCGACCCAGGAGGAGCTGGTGCGGGGCATGGTGGAGCTCGGCCCGGGGGCGGCCGTCGTCACCGGCGGGCACAGCGAGGAGATGGTCGACCTCTTCTTCGACGGCGAGCGGCTGGTCGAGATCCCCGGCGAGCGACACCCCGACGGTGCCGCTCACGGCTCCGGCTGCACCCACTCTTCGGCCCTGGCCGCCTTCCTGGCCCACGGGGAGGCGCCGCTGGAGGCGGCGCGCCAGGCGCGCCTGGTCGCCTCCGAGGCGGTCGGCGCCGGCCTGCGCGATATCGGCGCCGGATCGGGTCCGGTCAACGCTCTCGGCCTCCGCTGAACTCTTCCGGCCTTTGGCCTCGGTAATCCTTCGGGTTCGTCGCGAAGCTTCCTCAGTAGATTTCAGCTCATGAGCTCGAACGGCGCTAAGACCGCCCTCCCGCGTCCCCGTTCCGCCACCGTCTTCGACGGTCCCGACCGCGCTCACGCGCGTGCCTACATGAAGGGCGTCGGCTTCGACGACGAGGCGCTGAGCCGGCCGACGATCGGCATCGCCAACACCTGGGCCGAGGCGAACTCGTGCAACTTCCACCTGCGCGGCCTTGCCGAGCACGTCAAAGAGGGCGTGCGGGCCGCCGGCGGCACGCCGATGGAGTTCAACACGGTCGCCATCTCGGACGGGATCACGATGGGCACCCAGGGGATGAAGGCCTCGCTGGTCAGCCGCGAGGTGATCGCCGACTCGATCGAGCTGATGGCCCGCGGGTACCAGTTCGACGCGATCGTCGCCCTCTGCGCCTGCGACAAGACGATCCCCGGCTGCGCGATGGCGCTGGCCCGGCTCGATATCCCCTCGGTCGTGCTCTACGGCGGTTCGATCGCCCCCGGCCACTGGCACGGCCGCGACGTCACCATCCTCGACATCTTCGAGGCGATCGGCGCCCACAACGCCGGCGACATGAGCGACGAGGAACTGAACGAGATGGAGGGTGTCGTCAGCCCCGGCGCCGGCGCCTGCGGCGGCCAGTTCACCGCCAACACGATGGCCTGCGCCTTCGAGGCCCTGGGGATCAGCGCCGGCGGCTCGGCGATGGTGCCGGCCGAAGACGACGACAAGGCGACCGTCGCGGAGAAGATCGGCGAGCTGGTGATCCGTGTCCTCGCCGAGGACATCACCCCGAGCAAGGTGATCACCCGCGACTCGCTGGAGAACGCGATCGCCTGCGTCTGCGCCTCCGGCGGCTCGAGCAACGCCGTGCTGCACCTGATCGCGCTCGCTCACGAGCTCGGGATCGAGCTCGGGATGGACGACTTCGAGCGGATCTCCCGCCAAACGCCGCTGCTGGCAGACCTCAAGCCGGGCGGGCGCTTCGTCGCCACCGACCTCTATCGCGCCGGGGGCGTGCCGCTGATCCTCAAGCGGCTCGGCCAGGCCGGCCTTCTGCACGGCGATGCGATCACCGTCAGCGGCCGCACGATCGGCGAGGAGGCCGCTCTGGCGAGCGAGGCCGAGGGCCAGGAGGTCGTGCGCACGCTTGCCGATCCGCTCAAGGCCGAAGGCGGCCTGGCGATCCTCGGTGGCAACCTCGCTCCCGAAGGCGCCGTGGTCAAGCTCGCCGGCACCGAGCGGACCCAGCAGACCGGCCCCGCCCGGGTCTTCGAGTCCGAAGAGGAGTGCTTCCGGGCGGTCAAGGACCAGCAGATCAACGACGGTGACGTCGTCGTCATCCGCAACGAGGGCCCGGTCGGCGGGCCGGGCATGCGGGAGATGCTGCAGGTGACCGCGGCGATCGTCGGCGAGGGCCTGGGCCAGACCGTGGCGATGGTCACCGACGGCCGCTTCTCCGGCGCCACCCGCGGCCTGATGATCGGCCACGTCGCCCCCGAGGCCGCCAGGGGCGGCCCGATCGCGGCGATCCGCGAGGGCGACGAGGTCACCGTCGACATCGACGGCCGCCGCATCGACGTCGCCCTCAGCGACGAGGAGATCGCCGCCCGTGTCGCCGCCTACGAGTCGCCGCCTTCACCTTTCGGCCCCGGCGTCATGGCCAAGTACGCGGCAACGGTGAGCTCCGCGGCCACCGGCGCGGTCACGGGCTAGACGGCGCGGCGCATATCGGCGTCCTCGGTCGCTCGCGTGCAGGCACGCCACGCTCCCTGCGTCCTTGATCTGCTTGGCCGTCTAGCCCGTGACGAAGTCGTCGAGGATCGCGTTGAAACGCGCCGGGCGCTCCAGCTGGGGCACGTGCCCGGTGCGTTCGAAGATCTCCAGGCGCGAGTGGGGGATGCGGCGGTGGTAGCTGAGCGCCGCCTGGACCGGGATCACGCGGTCGTTGAAGCCCCAGAGAATCAGCGTCGGGATCTCGATCGTCCCCAGGCGCTCGCGGATGTCGTGGTGGATCGCCGCGTGCAGCGCTTCGCCGAAGCCAGGGCAGTTGGTCAGACCACCGTCGATCTGCTCCCATAGAAGCTGGGCTCCGAGCCGGTTCGGATAACGCACGAAGGGACCGAAGACGGCGCGGCGCAGGCGCGGCCGGTTGACGATCTCGCGCCCGCCGCGGGCGAAGTACGGGCTGAAGGTCTTCCAGGCGAACGCGGTCGCGACGGCCCTCTCTTCGGGGTTCCAGGTGTTGACGATCCCGGCGGCCGAGACCAGGGCCAGGCGCTCGAAGCGGCCCGGCGTCGCGGTGATTGCCTCCGCGGCGATGAAACCGCCCAGCGAGTTGCCGACGATGGTGCCGCCCTCGATCCCGAGCTTCTCGCAGAAATCGTGGATCAGGCGGCCATAGGCGGGGACGTCGATCGGCCAGGAGGGCATCGGGCTGGCGCCGAAGCCCGGCAGATCGAGGGCGATCGCCCGGTGGGTGCGACCGAAGTGGGGGAGGTTTTCCAGCCAGTTGTGCCAAGAGCCGGAGATGCCGTGGACGAAGACGATCGGCTCGCCCTCGCCGATCTCGACGTAGTTGACCTCCGCCCCCGGCAGCTCGACGCGCCGCAGGTGCGCTCGCCAGTCGACCCCCGGCCACTCTGGATCCTGGTTCCCGTAGTCCGACATCGCCGAGGTCGAACGGACGGAGAGCATCGTCTCAGGCATACCCCATGCGTTCCAGCACCGGGATCTCGCGGATTTGAGGTGGCTGCAGGTGGTCCCAGAGAATTCCGCGCGGGCGCTCGTACTGGCGCTCGACTTCGATCACCGCCCGCGGCGTCGCGATCAGGTCGACCGGCAGGTCATGGGCGGTGGTCATCAGGTGCTGGCGCAGGATCTGCATCGGGTGCACGGTCGTCGCCACCGTGGTGTGGTCGTCGATCTTGCCGGCGTCGACCAGGATCCCGTACTCGAGGTCGTGGTAGCCGCCGCCTTTGCCGACCCGGGCGCCGCTGAGATTGACCGCGACGGAGCCGCAGAGGACGAAGTCGATCTCCGGCAGGTCGTCGAGCGCGACCACGCGCCCGTGCTTCAACGCTCCCTTGATCGTCGCCGCCTCCTTGACCGCCTGCTTGGAGAGCGCCTTCGGGTCGAGGACGCGGAATGGGTGCGGGTCGCGCAGGCGCGGCACCGCCATGATCACCGTCTTGCCGTCTTCGAGCGCGATCCGCCGCGCGTGCGTCTGCGGCGAATCGGGGTTGGCCTTGATCACGCGGGCCCGGCTCCAGAGCCGATGGCGGGCGAGTTTCTCCGCCGCCAGCTTGGCCCCGGCGAAGTTGGGGATGCGCCCCTCGGCGCCCGGAAAGCGGGACACGCCCTCGCGTTCCATCGCCTTCCAGACCTCTTTGCGGACTTCGTCCTTCGTGCGCACCCGGCGAAAGATATCCCGCCCGCTGCCGATAAGACCGATGCAGATGCGAAATTGCAGGGAAGACGGCCCCGGTGGCCGAATGAACCGGGTGCTTAAACTTTTTGCAACCGGGTGCAGGCCAAGTCGAGGGTAGGTCGAGGAGCCGAGGTTGGGACGCAAGACTCAGATAGCAGCGATCGCCGCCGTCCTGCTCGTGGCGCTCGGCGCGGCCGGCGCCTATGCCTACGACAGCTCGCAGAAAGACAGGATCGCCGAGGGCGTGCACATCGCCGGCGTCGACGTCGGCGGTCTCGACGAAGAGGAAGCCGCGACGCTCGTCCGTCGGCGCCTGCTGGCGCCACTGCGCCACTCGCTGCGAGTCAGTTTCGACGGTGAGAGCTGGCAGCTTCCCGGCGCCAAGCTGAAGGTCCGCGCCGAGGTCGGCAAAGCGGTCGAAGAGGCCGTCGCCGACAGCCGGGACGGCGGCTTCCCCGGGCGCCTCGTCCGCTACGTGACCGGCGAGGCCGTGAGCGAGAGCATCTCGCCCGAGGTGACCTACTCCCAGCGCGCCGTCAACCGGTTCGTCCGCCGCGTGGCCGAGGAAATCAACCGCGAACCGCGCAACGCCGACGTCGAAGCAAGTGGGGACTCGCTCGAAGTCGTCGCCGGCGAGAACGGCCGCAAGCTGCGCGACAACAAGCTGACCGCCGCCCTCAACGCTGCGGTTCTCAACGCCAACGCACCGCACGCGATCGTCGCCGACGTCCACCCCGTCAAGCCGGAAGTAACCAAGGACGAGGTGGCAGCCGAGTACCCGTCCTACCTCACGCTCGACCGCTCCAGCTTCACCCTGCGCCTCTGGGAGGACCTGAAGCTGGCCAAGACCTACACGGTCGCGGTCGGGATGGAAGGCCTGGAAACCCCCGAAGGGCTCTACGCGATCCAGGAAAAGGAAGAAAACCCGACCTGGCACGTTCCCGACTCGGCTTGGGCCGGCTCGCTGGCGGGGACCACGGTCCCGCCCGGCCCGTCCAACCCGATCAAGGCACGCTGGATGGGGATCTTCGAAGGCGCCGGCATCCACGGCACCGAAGAGACCTACTCGCTGGGCAGCGCCGCCTCCCACGGCTGCGTCCGTATGGCGATTCCCGACGTGGAAGAACTCTACGACCGAGTCGAAGTCGGTACCCCCATCTTCATCGGGTAGCGGACGCTGCAAACCGGCGCATCTCGGGGTCTTCGGTCGCTCGGATCGGGTCACGCACTGAAGTGCGCTCCCCTCACCTCGCTCCCTGCATCCCCCGACCTGCTTGGTTTTCGCGCCCGTGCGCAGGACGTATAGAGGGGAGGACGAATTCAGTTTTGTGAACTGGGAGGCAGCCCTTGCTGAGTACGACCGCGACCTGAGGGCGCGTGGTGCTGCCGAGCGGACCAGGCGCGCTTACGGGGTCGATCTCGGTGGCTTCGTCGAGTGGATCGATCCGCAGGGACTCGGTCCCGGGGACGTCCGTCACCGTGACGTCCGCCGCTACGCCGCCGGGCTCTCTTCGGCCGGCGCCGCGCCGGCCACGGTCGCTCGCAAGCTCGCCTCGATCCGCGGCCTCTACGGCTTTCTCGTCCGTACCGAGCGGGCCGGGCAGAACCCGGCCGAGCTGGTCTCCAGCCCGAAGCGCGCCGAGAAGCTGCCGAAGGTGCTCTCGACCGAGCAGATGCGCAAGCTGCTGGAGCAGATCCCCGCCCAGACGCCGCTGCAGCTGCGCGACCGGGCGATGCTGGAGCTCGCCTACTCCTGCGGCCTGCGTTGCGAGGAGATCGTCAACCTCGACGAAGGGGCGCTGGATTTCGAGACCGAGCAGCTGCGGGTGATGGGCAAGGGGTCGAAGGAGCGCATCCTGCCCGTCGGCGAGCCGGCCCAGCGGGCGCTGCGCCGCTACACCGAACGCGGTCGACGGGCGCTTGCGACCGATCCGCGCGAGCGGGCGCTGTTCCTCTCCAAGAGCGGTCGGCGCCTCTCCAACTCCGACGTCACCCGCCGCCTCGGCCTCTGGACGCGAGAGGCGGCGATTGCCGCCGGCGTCTCGCCGCACTCACTTCGTCATTCATTCGCGACGCATTTGCTCGAGGGCGGGGCCGATCTGCGTACCATCCAGGAGTTGCTTGGTCACGCGTCGATCTCGACCACCCAGGTTTACACCCGAGTCGACGCCGCCCGGCTGCGCGACACCTATGCCGCCAGCCACCCCCGCGCATGACGCCCAACCGACCCCACGAACATAGAATCGGATGACGGCATGGAAACCGGCGTAAAAGAGGTCGAGCTCCGTGATCTGTGGCGGCGCTACAAGGACGACGGCGACCGCACCGCGCGGGAGCGCCTGGTGGTGGCCTACTCGCCGATGGTCAAGTTCGTCGCCGGCCGGCTCGGCGCCGGGCTGCCCTCGCACGTCGAGGACGCCGATCTGATCTCCTACGGCCTGGTCGGCCTGATCGGGGCGATCGAGCGCTTCGAGCCCGAGCGCGGGATCAAATTCGAGACCTTCGCGATGACCCGCATCCGCGGCGCGATCATCGACGAACTGCGCTCGCTGGACTGGGTTCCGCGCTCGGTGCGCTCGCGGGCGCGCGAGATCGAAGCCGCCCAGGCCAAACTCGAGCACGAACTGCAGCGGGCGCCGACCGAGGCGGAGCTGGCGGCGAAGCTGAACATGTCCGAGGAGGAACTGCAGGGCTCGCTGCTGGAGATCGCCAACTCCTCGGTCTACGCGCTCGACGAGCTCTGGACCGTCTCCGACTCCTCCGGCGACCAGGTCTCGCTGCTGGACACGATCGCCGACGACGGCGCCTCCGACCCCCAGCACGCGCTCGACACCAGCGAGGTCAAGGAGCGCCTCACCGAGGCGATCGGCTCGCTGCCCGAGCGCGAGCAGCTGGTCGTCGCCCTCTACTACTACGAGAACCTCACCCTGCGGGAGATCGGCGAGGTCCTCGGCGTCACCGAGTCGCGGGTCTCCCAGCTGCACACCAAGGCCGTGATGCGGCTCAAGTCCCACCTCCAGCAGGACTAGACGCACGTGCGCTGGCGCCTCCGGCACAAGCGCGAGCACGGTCCCCGGGCCGCGCCGCCATCGCCCGGCTCGGGCTTGGACCCCGCCGCCCGCGGGGCACGCACCGCCCGGCCGCGGGAAGAGGCGTCGCCGCTGAGCCCCTTCGAGCGCGCCGTCGCGCGCTTCAACGCCAGCGAGGGCGGCCGCACGGTCGCCGGTCTGGTGCGGACGCTGGGCCTGCCCAGCGTCTCCGTCGGCGCCTCGGCCGGGACACCGGGAGAGGTGCGGATCACCGTCGCCTGGGAGCTGTCCTGGTATCAGTGGGGGGTCGACCTCGACGAGGCCTCCCGGCCTGTCTTCCAGCTCGGCAAGGGCAGCGAGATCGACCAGCTCGACTCGGCAGCCCGGCAGTGGAACGCCTCCGCCGTCGAAGGCGGGCGCATCGTCCTCGTCGCCCCGACCGCGAAGGTCGCCCGCGCCTGGGCCCCGGCGCGGCGCTGAGGATGGCCAAGCTCACCGTCAACGTCGACGGCGGCGCTCGGGGCAACCCGGGGCCGGCGGCGATCGGCGTCGTCGTCCGCGGCCCCGGCGACGAGATCCTGGAGGAGCGCGGCGAGCGCATCGGCCGCGCCACCAACAACGTCGCCGAGTACCGGGCGCTGCTGCTGGGGATCGAGCTTGCCGCCGCGCATGGGGCGAGCGAGCTGGAGCTGGTCGGCGACTCCGAGCTGATCGTGCGCCAGGTCGAAGGCAGGTACAAGGTCAAGGACGCGACGATGAGAGAGCTGCATGGCGAGGTGAAGCAAGCGCTGGCGCCCTTCGCGAGCTGGTCGATCCGTCACGTGCGCCGCGAGCAGAACGCCGACGCCGACCGTCTCGTCAACGCGGCTCTGGACGGCGAGTAAGCTCGCCCAGTGCCCGACTCCGCGCCCGATCCGATCGATCCCGGCGCCGACATCGGCCACGTCCACCTCAAGGTGTCCGACGTCGATCGCGCTCTCGACTTCTACTGCGGCGTGCTCGGCTTCGAGCTGATGCAGCGCTACGGAGAGGACGCAGCCTTCGTCTCCGCCGGTGGCTACCACCACCACATCGGCCTCAACTCCTGGGAGTCGAAGGGAGGCTCGCCGCCGCCGCCGGGGACGACCGGGCTCTACCACACGGCGATTCGCTATCCGACGCGCCGCGCCCTCGCCGTCGCCCTACGACGAGTGACCGAGGCGGGTATTCGGCTCAGCGGCGCCTCCGACCACGGCGTCAGCGAGGCCCTCTACCTCGCCGACCCCGACGGCAACGGCATCGAGCTCTACTGGGACCGCCCGCAGGCGGAGTGGCCTCAGCCCCAGCCCGGCCAGAAGGTGGAGATGTTCGTGCGGCCACTCGATCTCCCGGACCTGCTGGCCGAGCTCGACTCCTAGAAGACGCGCGGGCTGGACTAGGAGCCGAGTGCGGCGGGGCTGGCGGCGCCGGCCCCGCTCTGCACCGGGTGACCGCCGGCGCGCCAGCGGCCGACCCCCTGGCCGACGTGGACGACGTCCTCGAAGCCCTCGCGCTGCAGGATCGAGGCGGCGAGGCCGCTGCGTTTGCCGCCGCGGCAGATCGCCGCGATCGGGCGGTCGCGCGGCAGCTCGTCGAGCCGCCCGGCGAGGTCGCCGTAGGGGATGTGCAGCGAGCCCGGGATGTGCTCGCCGGCGTACTCGGCGGCGTTGCGGACGTCGAGGATCAGTGGCGCCTGCGGCGCCTCTACGCGCCGCGCCAGCTCGTCCGGGTCGATCAGCTCGATCCTGCGCACCGCCCTCTCCTCCGTGCGCCAGGCGGTCATCCCGCCCGCGAGGAAGCCCCGCACCGTCATGCCGACCGCCGCGAGCAGCTCGGCGGCGTTGCGCTCGTCGCCGTCGGACGCCGCGACGACGATGATCTCGGCCCCGTCGGGGGCGACGCGGGAGACCTTGGTCGCGAAGCCGGTGTCGTAGGCGGAGGTGCTGAGGGCGCCGGCGATGTGGGACTCGTCGAACTCCTCGTTGGTGCGGCCGTCGATCACGACGGCGCCGGCGGCGACGGCCTCCTCGACCTCGTGCGGGGTCAGCGGCGCCGGGGTGCCGAAGCTCTCGACCAGCGGGCCGCGGTTGAGGGCGACGATCTGCTCGACGTTGGGCGGGCGGTCGCCGAGCGAGGCGACCGCGTCCGCGACGAACTCGTCCTCGTCGAGGATCCCGAGGGCGCGGTTGTGGCGACGCTCGAAGCCGATCGTCGAGGAGGTCTTGAGGTCGATCGCGGAGCCGCCGCAGAGCGAGCCGCCCAGGTGCCCCGGCCAGACCTCGACCTCGTCGTCGAGCGCGAGCAGTCGTCGCTGCAGCGAGCGGAACATGTCGGCAGCGCCCTGGCGCGGCTCCACCGCCAGGTCGGGCCGGGCGACGTCGCCGATGAAGAGGGAGTCGCCGCCGAGTAGCGCCCAGGGCGAGCCGTCGCGGCCGGCGTCGCGCAGCAGGAAGGCGGTGTGCTCGGGTCGGTGGCCCGGCGTGTGGACGGCCTCGATGCTCACATCGCCCAGCTCCAGCACCCAGCCGTCGGCGAATGGCTCGTGCTCGTACTCGGCCTCGGCGAGCTCGTGGATATGGATCGTGGCGCCGGTGCTCCGCGCCAGCCGCCCGTGTCCGGATACGTGGTCGGCATGGTTGTGAGTCTCCAGCACGTGCCCGATCCGCACCCCGTGCAGGCGGGCCAGGCGCCGGTAGGGATCGATGTCCCACTGCGGATCGATCACCGCCGCCACCCCCGCTTCGCGGTCGGCGACCAGGTAGGAGGCGCAGCCGAGATCCTCGTGGATTATCTGACGAAAGAGCATGGGTCCCCAAACGGCGGTCGAGCGATCAGGCTAGCGCGGAAACCAGGAGTGCGGTCCCGCAGCTAGAATCACGTGCCGTGCGGCTGTAGCTCAGCTGGCTAGAGCGTCTGCTTGCCATGCAGAAGGTCGAGGGTTCGAATCCCTTCAGCCGCTTCCCACAAAAGCCCCGCTCCGGCGGGGCTTTTGTGTGTTCGGCACCTGCGACACCCGCGCCGCGACCTCCTGACTTTCGCCTCCGCTGCCCGTTGCTGCCCAAAGGTGAGGGCCTGCGGCACTCCCTGAAAGGTCCGTAAGCGGCGACTAGGTCCGGCGATATCTTCTGCCCAAATGCGGAGGCGGTTACTTGGTTTCGGGGGTTGGGTCGGAGGTTGGCTGATAACCCCTGCGATGGCCTGGGCGGGCCTCTCGGCCCTTGTCGCTCTAGCTTGGGCGATCCTCAGCGGCCTTCCTGCGGTTGCGGTCGCTTTAGTCGGACTTGCCGTGCTTACCCTCGTCCTCCTTATTGGGCATCTCGCACTGTCTCTGCGAGACCGGCTGGGAAAGTCGAGGACCGGGCTTCAATTCGGACCTGTCGAAGTCGGGAAGCCTCGGCCCGTCCATGAAAGCAACGTCTTCGTGGAGAACTGGAATGGTGTTCCCGTTGTCTTCAACTTGGTCAATCCCCATGGTGGCCAACGAGCGCGAGATATCAGACCAACGGTCGTCGTCCGCGATCCTGAAGGCGAAGTTCTCGCCGGTCCGGCAAATGGACGATGGGCAAACCCCCTGCCACCCAATACGGAAGAAGTTGAGCGCGATATCCCCGCCAACGGCGCACCCGTAGCTATTGACACCGTGATTCAGGAGATGTTCGGCGACAAGTTCTGGTTGGTGACCGACGAGAACCTACGCCGAGGTCTTAAGGCCAACTCGCAGGCAATCAAGGCCCCGCATTTCGAGGTTACGGTCACCGTCCAAGGAGAGAACGTTCCTCCCCTATCGAAGACTGTCGGCGTCACTTTGGGCTTTCCGTTGCCGGTCATCCAAGACGCCAACGCCATTCAAGACCCAAGCAAGACGGTCGGATTCCCAGGGGCATTCGAAATCAATGATCCTCAAACCGCTGCCGATGACTTACCTTCGGCGCTCGACTCGTTGATCCGGGCGGGAATGGCTCTCTACGCCGAACTTTCTGCACCCGTCCAACCTGAGGTTCGAGGATCCACGGTGGAAGTGGCTGGGGGCGAGGCTCCGGACGACTGGCAGGAAAAGGCCAGCACTTTTAGGCAGAAGATTCATAGGCTCCTTAAGGCTCAGAGTCCCGCTCTGCTTCCGATATTCCGAGACGGGTGCAACACACACCTACAGAAACAGCGGGAAACGCAAGACCAGGTGCCCGCCGAGGACAATCGCTCAAACCTGGAAAAAGCCCGCGACATGGCAACCTGGCAGCGAGGCGGACCGGCAGCAGAAGTCGAGATTTGCCTAGAGGGCCTTGCTGCTGTCCGTAATCACCTGGGTTATCAGTCTTGAGCGCCGAGCGACACAGGGCGGGTGGAGCTACCGCCGGGATGAAACCCGAGGGGCGAATCTCGGGCGATTTGGTGATCGTCGAGGATTGGTATGAGCCAGGTGAGCTAGAGCCGCAACGGGCTTGGGTCGTGGAATGGGTTGACCCTGCTGACGACCTCCTGATGATGCACCGAGCGCTTGTCGAGCTAGGCGGCACACCGGCCGAGGAGGAATCTCGACGGGAAGAACTCATTGCGAAGGCCGAGGCCGTCATCGCGCAGGGCAAACCCCCCGAGCCTGCGGGATTCGGCTTTGCCGCCACCGGCTCGGAGACGCGGGCCGAGTTGTACGAGCGCATCAAGCTCACCATCTACGCAGTGGATTCCGCAAGTGGCCGCGTGAGTGACGCCGCCCGCAGAACGGATGAGCATGGGGCTAGCGCTCTATCAGTTGCCCTTGTCGAGATGATGGCTTGGCTTCGCGGACTGGATGAACTGATGACCCACGTATGGCAGGACGTCTTGATCCCCGATGTAAGAGAGCGGTCATCGCAGGCAACTGATGAGTTTTTGAATCGGCGAAAAGAACCGCTCCCCCAGGAGTTGACTACCGAAATTACGGCGAGAGAGCGCGATGGCAGCCCATACAAGGATTGGACGTTCGCGCTTCTCGCAAAGGGCGCATACCTAAGTCGGAGCGAGCTACAGGGCCTGCGCTGGCTCGCTGGGAAGCTCCTGCATTTTGGGCCTCTACCGGCAGCCGAGTTGCGGCATTGGCGTGCGGGCGCAGGACCGCGATGGAAGTGGCGAGCCGCTGACGAACTCTTTCCCCCGACCTTGAAGGAGGAGCGCCCCAATCAACGGACTGCATACGAACAGCACCTGCGAGGCCGAGACATTGTTGGAACGGTGTCTTTGATTACCACCCTCATTGAGGCCGAGTACCTCTTCTACCGCCTGCTCCGAGATTCGGATGAAGGGGAGGGGCTCACCTGGGCAGGAACCTAAAGGCCCAGTCGGGCCACCGCATCAGGCCGCAGCCGCGACGATGCCATCTAGGGCCGCGCCATGATCGGTCTTGGATGCGATCACCTTGGCGTACAGGCCGAGGGTCATCTTCGGATCGGTATGACCCGCCTGCGCCATGACGTAGGGCACATCGGCCCCTGCTGCGAGTAGTAGGGAGATGAAGGTGCGCCGCAGCGAGTGCGGCGTCACGTCCGGCATCGGCTCCCGCCCCGCTGCCCGCAGATCGGCATTGGCGAGCTTCGCCGCCGAGTCCAAGAAACGGTTGCGGACGTTGGAGGGGTTGTCTCGCTTGCCTGCGCCGGTCGGGAAGACCAAATCTCCCGGCTGCGTGTAGGGGCTGCGGCTCCGGTAGTCGGCGAGCAGTTCTTGAAGCGCGGGAGTCAGATCGACCTCGCGGACTCCTGCGTCGGTCTTCGCCGCCGCGACCCGGAGGCGACGCGCCTCTAGGTTCACGTCCCGCCAGCGCAGATCAAGCGCCTCGCTGATCCGCAGACCCGCCAGCGTCAGAGTGGCGAGCAGCGGACGGCGGCGGCGAGTGTCACCCTCTCGCGCGTCGGCGTCGATCTTCCCCGCCGCGCCCAGCAGCGCCGCGACCTGATCCGGCTGTAGATAGCTGCGGGTCGGCCTGTCCTCTTTCAGCAGCCGCTTCCGTCCTTTAGCGGGGTTCCGGTCTAGGTAGCCGTACTCGACGGCTTGCTCCAGGACCACGGCGAGCAGCCGAATCGTCTTGTTGATCGAGCCGTTGGAGAGAGGCCGAACGAGCCGCTTCCGATCCTTTTCCGGCATCGCAAGCTGCCGCTGCCGCGCCGCCGCGACCGCCTTGCTTTCGCGCACCTTCTCGCGCCGGTAGCGGTCTACCTCCTCAACCGTGATCGCTGAGAGCCGATGCTTGGCGAAGTACGGCAGCAGGTGATTGGAAAGTCGCCACTGGTAGTCGATGCGGGTCCGCTCGCGAAGCTCAGGGGCGACCCCCTCAAACCACTCGGACGCGAACTCGTGGAAGCTGGGCTCAATGGCCGGTCCCTGATCGGGGGGCGGCGCTTCCGGCTTCCAGATGCCCCGCTCCACATCGGCGAGGACATGGCCGAGTTTCTTTTCCGCTTTCTCGCGCGGTCCAGCCTTCATCGGAGGTACCGAGCGCGACATAGCGGCGCTTCCCGTAAGCCCGGAATCGGATCGCCCAGGCGCGGCCGTGTTTCGGTTCTATGACGCCGCCGATGGCTTTCCGGGGCATCAGTGACCACCCCCGGACACGGCGAAGGGGCGGCAACAGTTAGAGGTGAATGAAAGAGCAGCGGCAGTTTGACCGCGCTCCATAGGATCGCTGGTAGCCATGAGGAGGCACGTCTCCTTGTGGTCAGGCCTCCGGTTGGCGTGAGCGCGCCGCCGGGGGCTGCTTATGTTCCAGAAACGGTACACCCGCTCTTGGACGACGACAAGCCTCATCGCTGGCGAATTGGGAGAAGGGACGAGCTGCGCCGAGTCCGCCGCCGCCGAGTTCTCGGCGCGACCCTCTCGGGCGATTTTCGGAGGACTCGCCCGACCTTGGCCGGGTCGAAACGAAGCCGAGCCTTGGGGCCACTGCCCAGTCGCACAGCGCCGAGTTCGTCCGCGTGCTGGTACACGAAATCGCGGCTGACACCGAACTGGCGCGCGATCGCCGCGGCGTCGACCAGTTCGGCGGTGGATCGCTGCTGCTCTCTGAGCAGATCGGCGACTCGAGTAGCCACAGCCTCTATCTCCGCTTCGCTCAGGCCCAATCGCTGTGACTCGCCGCGCCGCTTGCCGCGAGTTGGTCGCTTTGCCCCAGCCAGTCCACCGGCTCCCGCTCGCCGAGCTTGTAGAAGATCGGCGCGAACGGGCCACGCTCTTTGAGTTCGTCCAAGAGGCAGAAAGAGATGGACACCCCATAGGCGCGGTCGAGGGAGGGATGATCGGCGAGAAGCCCGGTCGCGACGTCGAGCCGTCGATAGAGCGCCTTCGGCGAGGCCCCCGTCAGCACACAGAGGACTGGCGGGAAGACCGGATAGCTATAGCGCCACAGCGACCCGCCGCCTTTCTCGCGCGCCCGTTCAAGCTGGCCGTAGCGAGCGAGCTCGGCGACCGGGCGTTCAACTGAGAGCGTGGCGCGATCCAACTCAACGAACCGCTGCTCAATGAAAATGTCCCGATCCTCAAAGCGGGCATAGGTGAAGACCGCATCGGCAATCAGCGTCCGCCGGGCGCGGCCGCGCCCGCGATTGAGGGGATGGGCGACCTCATGCCGCCAGGACAGCGGATCGAAATCGTCGCTGCGCTTGCGCGCCGCCTGCAGGAAGCTGATCCCGACCTCGTTGACGCCGAGGGTATGGGCGCGCAGCGGTCCCGCTGCCTGCTCGGGGCTGAGGACTTTCGGCCGGCGCGGCGCGCCGGCGTCCACAACCCAATCGGCCCCGCGCTCGGTCAGAAACCACACGCGGCGGGGCGAGCGGCGGGTCTCGACGTAATCGGCGAGTTCCGCTCGCTTCAAGTAGGCGAGCGCCTGTTGGGCGCGGCGCGGACTGCGGTCCGAGTAGTGGATCGCCCACACCTGGGCGGTTGAGAGGACGCGATGCTCGCCGAGCGAGGCGAGCAACACGCCGCTGCTCTCCGGGGTTCGCAGGCGATTGCCTGCCTGCCAGTTCACGCTGACCCCCAGGGCAGCGGTCGATTGACGGCGAGGTGCTGCGGAGCCAGCGCCGAGCCGGTGATCGGCTGTGGAGTCGGAGTTCCCAGCACCAAGGCGATTCCGGTCGCCGAGGTGGTGGAAAGCCGCTGTGGAGCCAGCGCGGTGGCGATAGCGCAGGCGTCGAGTGCAAGGGACGTAGATCGGAGTCGGATAGAGAACATGACGAAGACCTCCTTGAAGGTGTTTTGAATTGGGAGTGGCGTAGGAATGTCGGCAAAACGAAAGGCCCGCAAACGGCGCTGGGATGCGCATTTGCGGGCCATCGACCCAACCGGGCCACGAAGCGACAGGAGAAGCGACAGGCGCAGCCATCCCCGAAGGGAAAGGCGACGGGAAAGCGGCTGTGAAAAATTTGCCCTGATACTCAACAGAGCAACGAGCCGCGAAAGTGGCCCCCCTTTTTCTTTGAATCCAGGGGTGGGCTTCCCTGGAAGCGGGTCACGATGCCGGGGTGCAAATTGGTTAGCCACCAATACAACAGGGGGGCGAACCCCGAAATTGGACCCCCTTTTTTTTGTTAAGCCTGCGGAGCGCCCCCTGGCTTAGGCCACGGCCAATCAGCCATCCCAGAGCTTGTAGCCGACCCGCCAGCAGTTGACGATGAAGCCCTCTGCCCCCGCTTTGCGAAGCTTGACGCGAGCGCGGCTCACATGGGAGTCGAGAGTGCGAGTCGCGCCCCTGCCTCCCCAGATCGCCTGCTGCAATTCCTCCTTGGTGAACACGCGGGTGGGGTCGCTGGCGAGCAGCGCGATCACTTCAAATTCATGTGCGGTCAGGCGGACCTCGTTTCCACGGACCTCAACCCGGCGTGCGGCAGGATCGACCCGCACCGGGCCGACCGTGACCGGCCTCTCCTCCTCGGGCCTCGGAGCCTCAAAGATGGTGCCGTCGATGTGACCTCGACAGAGGAGACGCCAGTTCTCGCCTTCGCCCATCTTCACCTTGACCTGCCAGTTTCCGCCGTCGCTCAGGCGCACCTCCAACTCGCCCTGGCCGATGTTGATCGCGGCGCTGCTGAACCTGCCGGGGACGAGCATCAGCATCCCTCCAGCAAGCGCTTGACGTGAACGGCCGGTCGGCTCGGCTGGACGAGGAACCCGTCACTGAAAACCAAGCCCTCGTTGTCGAGATTGCGCAGGGCGCGTGCGAGCGCCACCCCTCCCACGAGGGTGCGGGGATTCGCCAGCACCCGACCCGCCAGCGCCGGGAGCGTCAGCGGGTCCGGGTGTTCGCGAAGGACGAGCGCCAGCACCGCACGCTGCATTGGTAGCTCGGCGACGATCACGGTCGCGCCCCTCCCAGAACGTCGAGCAAGGAATGCAGCGCGTCGTGAGTGGCGGTGACTTCCGCGTAATCGCTCTCTTTGTCGTGGGCTGCGGCCGACACCTCGATAGCTGATCGCGCCGCCTCGTCCGGAACGCAAATCTTCTCGGTCGTCAACGCGGTCAGCAAGCGCTCAAATGCCCGCGCTTCCTGCCACGCCTGATCGGGCTGCTGTACGTCGTCAGGGCATTCCAGGTCCTCCCGCACGCCGTCTAACCAGGCCGTCAGCCGGTTGCGCAGGATCGGGATGTGCTGCGGGGGTAGGTCGAGGGGCACCAGCGACCCGCCGCCCATATCGTTCGCGTTAGCCATGAGGAGGCACGTCTCCTTGTGGTCAGGCCCCCGGTTGGCGTGAGCGCGCCGCCGGGGGCCGCTTTATCTGAGCGGCCAGCAGCCTAGCAGAACTGTAGGGAGTTTCCCTACAGTTGGTCTATTTTCCTCGGAGGATTTCCCCGACGCGGGAGCGATGCAAGCCGACCACCTCACCGATCTCAGCCAGCGACGATCCGGCCTTCTGCGCCTGGGCGAAGGTCTTGCGCCGTGCCTCCCGCGCGGCCTTCACGTTCCGCTCGTAGTCAAGCTGGGCGCGCTTCGCCTCGGCGAGCGCTTTCCCCTTGGCGTCCTTCGGCATGAGGGCAGCCTATTCACCAGGCCGGTTTCTCCTCCGACGGGCTTCCTACGCTCCACGCATGGTCAGCCGCCTTCAGGCGTTTATCGGCACCGTCGTCTTCGTTGCGGCGATAGGGCTTGCTGCTTGGGCTTTCATCAAAGCCGTCCAAGCAGAGCCTGCCTTGTTCGGTCCCATCGGTGTAGCTGTGATCGGCGTTGGCGGAGTCGTATGGCAGCAGCGACAAGTTGAGAAGGCGCGGCTAAAAGAGGCCCATCGCGCCCGCATGTCACCCGTCTACGACGAGCTTCTGAAAATGATCTGGAACAAAGTCGGCGGCACCCCAGCGGACGAGATTGATCCGGAGGTGGAAGCCTTCTTTCGGGATTTCAAGGCACGCCAACTGACGCTAGGAGCATCTAGCGACATGGTGCAAGCGTTCAACGCATGGACGGATGCAACGAAGGCCGCAGCGCAAGCCGGTGACAACGAAGCCGCCTTGGCTGCCTGGGAATTTCTCCTCCGCGCGATCCGGAGCGACCTTGGACACAAGGACTCTGACCTCCCGCTGGGTGAACTCCTGAGATTGTTCATCCTTGAAGAAGATGAGCAGAGCGCGAACGCCTGAGTAGGCCAACAGCACAGGTTTGGGCAGCGGGCGCTCTCGCTGCCCAAACCCAGCGGAACCGTGCCTGACTCAGCCGAATCTCTCAGCGGCGCGTTGATCGCCATTTGGCTCTAGAATGCGCGCACGGCTGCTAGGTGGATCGTTTGCCATGCAGAAGGTCGAGGGTTCGAATCCCTTCAGCCGCTTCTAACGAAATCTCGCTCTAGGGCGGGATTTCGTCGTTTATGGAGGCGCGTCGGGGAAATGAAACCATCCCCTCATATCGCCTCCATTTTGGGCACTAGTTGACCCGCCTGCACACGTTGTGAACGCCTGAGAGGCATCCGGGCCCTCCAAGAGGCTTGTGGTTCTGACGCCCAAGCCAAGGAGGACCCGGATGAAGGTTCACGCTAACGCTGCTCTCGGACCGGCGGGGAGGCTCGCGCTGGTGCGAGCGATCGAGTCGGGGATGACGCAGAAGGCGGCAGCTGCCGCCTTCTGCGTGGCGCCGGCCACAGCCCACCGCTGGTGGCATCGCTGGCGCCTGGCAGGTGAACTCGAGCGCCGATCCGGCGCCTGGTTGCGAGATCGCTCCTCGCGCCCCCATCGCCAGCCGCGGCGGCTCAGTGCCGCTGAGGAGGAGCCGATCCTTCGGGCCCGCCGGCAGACCAACCTCGGCCCCGGCCGTCTAGCGGGGATCTGTCGCCGCTCCCGCTCGACTATCTGGAAGGTGCTTCACCGCCACGGCCTCTCTCAGCGACGCAAGGGCGCCAGGGAGACCTACCGCCGCTATGAGTGGTCTCGACCTGGTGCCCTGCTGCACGTCGACGTCGCCCGCCTGGCGCGCTTCAATCGACCCGGGCACGCGGTCACCGGCGTCCGCAACCTCACCGGCGCTGAGAAGCGAGCCGGGGTCGGCTACGTCTACCTGCACTGCGTGATCGACGACCACAGCCGCTACGCCTACGTCGAGCAACACTGTGAGCAGGGCGGCGACACTGCGGCAGCGGTGTTGGGCCGCGCGATCGAGCACTTTGCCTCCCTCGGCTTGAAGGCGCCCGAGGCGGTGATGAGCGACAACGCCTTCGCCTATCGACGCTCAAACGCTTTCCGGGGCGAGCTCGCCGCCCACGACGCCCGCCACATCCTCACCCCGCCTTACACGCCGCGCTGGAACGGCAAGGTCGAGAGATTCATCCAAACCTTGAAGAGGGAGTGGGCCTACGCCCATTCCTGGCCCAATTCCGCCGAGCGCACGAGGGCCATGGCATCCTTCCTGCGCTACTACAACCGGCGTCGCCCACACAGCTCACTGGGAGACCGGCCGCCGATCAGTCGCGTTCACAACGTCCGTGGGTAGGACACCTAGTGCCCAAAATGGAGGCGATATGAGGGGATTAGCGGCGATTCCGCCCGATTCCGCCTCGCTTTCGCCCAGCGGCGGAGCTACGGTCGCCGAGCCGACATAAGCAAAGTGCCCCGGCGGCGCACAAACGCCCCGGGGCCGGCACCGAAGCTTGCCCCCACCGGGGCGGCATCGGGACCGGCTTCGGTGCCCTACCGAGAGGAGGGCGCCAGTGCCCGACACCCCACGATCAGGATCAATCGCGAGCAGCGCGACGGGCTCTACGAAGTGACCCGCAACCACCTGGGGTCGGCAGGCGACCTCGTTGACCTGCTGGAGGACGAGAGGGACTTCGCCAAGGCCGAGCAGCTTGGGCTAGAGCTGGCCGAAGACATCCGCCTGATGCAGGATCTCGGGTGGGGCGAGGACGAGGGGCGCGAGGGCGTCGAGCTGACGATGCCGACTCACGACCTGATGGAAGTGCTGCAGCGCCTACAAGGTGAAGCGAGCCTCGTCCTCGGTGACACGGAAGAAAGCCGGGAGGACGCGGAAACGAGACTGCGTTTCGAGCAAGGCCGGGAGGCTTGCGAGCGATTGCTGGCCTCTCTCGATCCGCGAGCCGGTGAGCGCGCGTGAGCGCCGCCGCTTTGACGATCGGCGCGAAGGAGCGTGGCACGCTCCATTGGCTCATGGTCCGCCGGCTCTTCATCCTGGGCCAGGACCCGCCCGAGCTAGCCCGCAGCGAGGGGGTCAGCCTCGACCAGCTCGCCAAGGAGTTCGCTGAAGATCTGAACCTGATGGCCGACCTCGGCTGGGAGGTCGAGGACGACCGCAAGACGTTTGACCTGACGATGCCGCCCGACGACCTCGCTAGCGCGATAAAGCGGCTTCGCCGGGATGCCCGCCGCGCCCCCTGCGAAGCGGTGCGCGAGCGTGATTCAGAAGACGCCGACAAGGATTGCTGGGAGCGCTTCCGAGCGGCCGTGGATACCTGCGAGGAGCTGCTTGATCTCCTCGACTCCGCAGTCGCGTCCTCGCCGCCGTCCTTGAGCAGGCCGACGGGCTGCTGGCCGAGCGCGGCCAGGTGCCGCTGCCCAAAGGCCTCACCACGCACAAGCTGCGTCACGCCTTCGCCTCGATCCTGGTTGCCCTCGGCGAGGACCCGATCTCGGTGATGCGCCAGATCGGTCACGCCGACCCCGCCTTCACTCTGCGCGTCTACACCCACATGATGAGCCGCGATCCCCACCGAGCGAGAGCGGCTGCGGGCATTGGTGCGCGGGGAGTGGGTGATCGCACGCCAGGCGCCGCCGCCGCGGCCGGTCGAGCTGGCCGAGTACGAGGGGCTGATTGTGGGGGCACTCGCCGATCGGGGCGGGAGCGCCTCGCGCCGGGAGATCGTCGCCGCGGTCGGCGAGGCGATTGCCGCGCGCCACGGCCCCGCCGACTTGGAGCCGTTGCCGAGCGGACCGCCCCGTTGGAAGCCCCGACTCGGCAAGGTCTTGACCCGGCTGGTTCGTCGCGGCTGGCTTGTCGCCGGCAGTAGCCGGGGTGAATGGGAGCTGACCGAGCGCGGCTGGGCGAAGGCGCGCCGCGAGGAGCAGCAGGACCGCAGTGTCTGATCCCTCGGCTCACTCCGAAGAGTTCGCGATGGGCACGGCTTTACTAGACCGGCTACCGATTCCCGGGAAGGGGAGTTACCGTGCGGTCGTGGGACGACGAGGTCAAACGCCCCTCTGGGCACCGCATCGGTCCCGGACGATGGTCCGTCGATCAAGACCATGTCCGCCTTCGGGTTGCCTGGGAGCGTGCAGAGATGGCGCTGGCAGAAATCGAGGCCGGGCACCGCACCTGGTGGCTTGACCGGGGTGCTTCCGCGAGCGCACGCGGAGGTCAGTGAGCGCGACTCTTCGCCAGCCGACGAGCGCCCGGTTGTAGCACGAGCGGTCTGCCGACGCAGACCCGAGGTCCAAATCGGGCCGACACCCTGTGCCGGCCCGATTCGTCTTCCGCGAACCCTATGGATAAGTCAGCGCGAAATTGGTTTCATCCTCGGAACCGACTGCCCGGCAACTAGTCGAACTGAGGCAGTCGATGCCGCTGATGGAATTCGTCGTTGAGCCTGGATTGGGGACATAGCCTACGGTCCAGCCACTTCCGTCCCAGGCCGCAGCAAGCGCCTTGCCGTGAGCCGTGGTGTCGTAGGTACCGACTGCGAAGCAAGTCGTGCTTGCGGTGCACGACACATCTTCGAAATTCGACAACGATGCGACGGCCGGTAGCGGTCCGTTAAGAGTCGTCCACGTGCCTTCTTTCCAGCGGATGGCATAGGCCACGCTACTCGCCCCACCCACTGCGAAGCAGTCACTCGAGCTGGCGCAGGAGACACCATTGAGCTTTCCTGAAGTCGCCCCCGACGGCAGGCTGCTGCTTTCAATGGACCAACTGGTCCCATTCCAACGCTCGACCAGCGGGGCATAGGTAAAGGGCGTGACCGGGTCCGCGTAGCCGACAGCGGTGCACGCCGTAGCCGACGTGCAAGAAACGCCCTTTAGAAAATTGGTAGGCGCTCCGGCCACATTCGGCGAGGTCTGCAGGCTCCAGCTAGACCCGTTCCAACTGACGATATAGGTCCTTATCTGACCCGCTTCAGGGCGGTAATAGCCGACTGCCGTGCAACTGCTACTGGAGGTACATGAAATGTCGGTGAGCCATGCTTCGCTTACACCAGCGGGCAGCGGGAGGGGGTCATATAGCGTCCAGGTCGTCCCTTCGCGGCGCAGCGCGTAGGGCTTAGGGAGTGCTTTGCTGTTCACATATTGGCCCACCGCGAAGCAGGTGGTTTCTGAAACGCAGGACGAGTTGTCGAGCTCCGTGTAAGTGGCCCCCGAGGGTTTCGTCGGCACAGTCGTTTCGGTCCAGCTGACTCCGCCCGAATAGGCCCTGGCGGTGCCGATGAGCCCGCTCGTCGAGATCCCCACTGCAAGGCACGACGTGCTGCCAAAGCAATCGACGCCAGCCACTCCAGAAGTTTCTCCGGGGGCGGGGATCGTCCTCTGAGTCCAAGACGGGGTTTCCCGCGTCTCGCCGAGGGTTTTGTTTTTCCCTTCGGAGTTGGTGTACCTACCCACCGTTAGACATTTGATGCGGCAGGAGACACCCTCGAAAAGGCCGAATTTAGATCCCGCCGGGACCACAACCGAATCGAGCGACCACGACGCTCCGTTCCATCGCTGTGCCTGTGGCGTCCAGACCCCGGAGTTGATCCAGTCGCCGACCCCCACGCACGAATAGCGGTCATCGCAGGAGACGTTCTGCAGAACGCTGTTAGTGGATCCAGTCGGATTCTGACTCGTCTGCTGCGTCCAGGAGCTACCGTTCCAACGGACAGCGTAGGTGACCTGGACGTTGCTCGCGTTGGTGTAGGCACCGACCGCCGTGCAGTTTGAGGCGTCACTGCAGGAGACGTCTAGCAAGATGCTCTTTTTCGTGGCTTTCGGGATCGTTTGAAGAGTCCATTCGGTTCCGTTCCAGATCGCCGCCATGGCCCAGTAGACGGAGGCGCTTTCGTTGTAGACCCCCACCGCCACGCAGGACGTGGTCGAGTTGCAGAACACTCCGGTCAGTTCGCTGGAGATTGCCCCCGCAGGTTTCGGCACGCTGCTGCTCAAATTCCAGCTCCCACTGTTGCCCTGAATCGCCACCGCCCAAGAGCCGCCGGCGTTGCTTTGGCCGACAGCCATGCATCGCGTGGTCGAGTAGCAGTTGACGTCGCGCAACTTGGTTTCCGTCGCTCCTTCGGGGTTCGGACTCGTCTGCTGCGACCAGCTGGTCCCGTTCCACGACTCGATCAGCGAGAACGTCCCCGATTTCGTCGTGTAGGAGCCGGCCGACGAGCACGAAGTTGAGGTGAGGCAGCTGGCGGACTGCAGTTCGCTAGCGGTCGCACCCGCCGGCACAGCCGCCGTCTGATTAACCCAGCTGCTGCCGTTCCAGTACTGCGCGTAGGTGCTGACGGTGCCACCTTTCGTCTGACTGCCGACCGCAACGCAAGTGTTGGTCGTGAACGGCTCGCAGGCGATATCGTAAAGGTCACTGTGTTCGGCTTCGGAGCCGTTTTGCGTAGTTAGAAGCGACCAACTGGCCGCCGGCGCAGCAGCTGGGGCGATCCCCAATAGACAGACTGCGACGACGAGTAGCGCAGCGCTTGCGCAGCGCGATCTCGCCTTTCTTCGGCGTGACATCTTTCCCCCTCTCAGGATCTTCCGCGCGACCGCGGTGCCACCATAGACAGACCTAGGGGCCGAAGCAGTCGAGACCCTCGACGTAGGATGCAGCAGTTTTCGAGTCACTAGTGACTCCCTCTCCTCGCACGGCTGGTAGCTTATTTGTATTCGAACCATTCGATGGCTCTAAGCCAGCCGTTATGTGCAAGCCATACCACACTGAGTTCGGTTACGCAAAAACACCTAAGTATTTGGCGTCCTTGATTGGAGCGGAACCCATCCGGCCACCAGCCCGCAAATCCAGTCGCCGCAGATATGTAGCTGAGTTTGGTCTCGCGCTACCTCATTGCCAATCCCTGGAGGGCCCCGAGGGGGTCACTTTGGGAACTTCGCGGCCACGCCGTTAGTAGTCGCGCGACAAGGCGGCGACGTAGTCGAGGACACGGCGCAGGATGAACCTCGGCCAGTCACCGGCCTTGTGGACCCTCCGGTTCATCAGCTCGTCGAGGAATTCATGCGCTTGGAGGCAAGCTTCGGCATCCCCTTCGATATCGAGTGGATGATCGCCGACGATCAGATTTACATCCTGCAGGTTCGGCCCATTGCGGGCACTGGTGACGGCCAGCAACAGACGCCCAACGAAACGGCGCGCTGATGTCGTTCCTAGCAGGTGCTTCCGCGCCCGTATGACGGACTGACGGTATGGGCGAGGCTCGGCTCCTCGCCAAAGCGGGCGCGCCACGACTGCCGTGGAAGAGCCAGCGGGCAGGTCTACGTGACGGTCGATGAGCCAGTGAGGCCGGGGGCAGCGAACATCTGCCCTCGGCTTTCCGGCGTGGAGGCGGGTTCACGGCCCAGCACGACATTGGAACCTGGCCGGCAAGTTCGGGCACTCCTGCGCCGAAGTTCCCAAAACACTGCATATCGGCGCATATCCGCACGCATTCCTGATCGTGGCCCGCCTACTGCGCCGCTCCGAAAACCCCTGCAATTAGGTATATTTACTGCCAGTAGGAGTCCGAAGCTGGCCTAATTGCCATGCAGAAGGTCGTGGGTTCGAATCCCATCAGCCGCTCTAAGGAAAAGCCCCGCTCCGGCGGGGCTTTTCCGTGGATGACGCTTCACCGCCACAGCTCGCGGCGCAGCAGCGCATTGCCGCGCTCGAGCTGCTCGATGGTGGCGCTGGTGACCGAGCGGGTCCGGGTGTCGCGATTGATGCGGGCCTGGACCTCCCGGTGGGACTTGCCGCTGTGACGGGCGACGTCGGCGACCAACTGCCTGCGCTCGCCGCGCAGCCGCTCCCGGGTCGCGTAGGCCGACTCCCGCTCGGGCTCGAGGTCCTCCGACGCCGCTTCGGGCCTGGCGAGGGCGGTCGCCCTCTTTGCCCGCGGCTCGGGGTCATCGGTCGGGAAGAGCTGAAGCGCGGTCGCGCTCATGATCGCCTCGTCCAGCTCGGCGTCGCCCGAGCTGAGGGCGGCAAAGCCGCCACCCGGCTCGCCCCGCTCCGGATCGGAGTCGTCCGCCTCCTCGCCCTCTTCCTCCTCGGCATCCGCCGAGAGGTCGAGCGCGTGACGGCGCTCCAGCTCGATCTCGTGGGCGAGCGCCTTCAGCCGCGGATCGGCCGGCATCAGGAGGTAGCTCATCTGGCGGCGCGGCCCCGGGGTGGTCCGGATGAAGCGACCGACCACCTGGCGGAAGAAGAGCTCGGTCCGGGCCGCCGTCGCGTAGACGCCGACCCGCAGGCGGGGGATGTCGACGCCCTCGGAGACCATCAGGACCGAGACCAGCCAGCGTCGATCGGAGGAGGCGAACTCGGCGATGCGCCGGCTGGCACCGGGCTCGTCGCTCATCACCAGCTCGGGTCGCTCCCCCGAGATCGACGCGAGCCGCGCCGCGATCGCCCGCGCATGATCCTGGTCGGAGGCGATGACCAGGCCGCCCGCGTCGGGGTGCCCGCCGGCGCGCACCTCGCTCAGCCTGGCATCGCCGTCGCGCAGCACCTCGCCCATCCACTCGCCCTCCGGGCTGAGCGCCGTCCGCAGGCGCCGGGCCGACTCCGCCGCCGGCAGGACGAGGTCGAAGTCGGCGCTGCGCAGCCGCCCGTCCGAGACCCATTCCATCTCGCCGTCATAGGGCAGGAAGGTGATCGGGCGGCACACCCGGTCGCGCAGCGCCTGCGGATAGCCGTAGGCGTAGTCGGCCCGGCTGAGCCCATCTCCGTCGTAGGTGACCCAGGGAATCGCCGAGTTGTCGGAGCGGAAGGGCGTGCCCGAGAGGAGCAGCCGAAAGCGGGCGCCGTCGAAGGCCTTGCGGGTCCGCACGCCCCAGGCGGCCAGGTCGCCCATGTGATGCGGCTCGTCGGCGATCAGCAGGGTCGGCCGGCGGCCGGCGGCCGACCGGTGCATCTCCGGCCCGGCCGCGATCGTCTGGTAGGTGACGGCGACGCCGTGGAAGTCGGCCGACTCCGGCCCGTCGGAGTTCGGCCGGTTCGGCTCGAGGTCGATGCCGTAGCGGCCCGCGTCGGCGGCCCACTGGCGGCAGATGTGGGTGGTCGGGCCGGCGACGACGACGCGCGAGACGAACCCGGCGCTCAGCATCCGGTGGGCGATATGAAGGCCGAAGGTCGTCTTGCCGGCTGCCGGGGTAGCCGAGGTCAAGAAGCTCGTGGCCGCATGCGCCCGCACGGCCTCGGTCGCCTCCTGCTGCCACGAGCGGAGGGGTCGGGCATCGGGCCAATCCGGAAGCGATCGCGCACGCGCCCCGTCGACCGGATGCTGAGAGGCGTCGTACAAGGGCGGGCCACAATAGGGTCACCCGCGGTCGGAGGCGGCTGACCCCGTATGGCTCGATCGACTTTCCGCAGCGGAGATCCCAGCAGGGGGTTTTAGGATCGGGCTTTCTTGCCGGTTGTCCCGCCCCCTGTACCCGGGGCGGAACAACCGGTGTGGCGCGTACCTATCCCAGCGTCAGGCTGACCATGGCGCCCGGTGCCAGCACCTTGCCTGGCTTTGGATTCTGCTTGCTTACCTTGGCCGCCTTGCCCTTCGGGCCCTTGACTTTGCCGGGTCTGCAGCCGGCGTTCCGCAGCGCCCGCTTGGCCGGCTTCAGCTGTTTGCCCTTGACCCTGGGGACGACGCACGCCGTGTAGGTGAAGCCGTCCCCGCGCGTGACCGGGCTGGTCCCCGCCAGCGTGGTCACGCTGAGGTCGACCTTGCTGGGCACGGCGCTGGGCGGGGCGGTCGCGGTGATCTGGGTGTCGGATTCGACGCTGAAGCTCGCCGCCGGCAACGAGCCGAACTTGACCGCGCTGGCGCCGCCGAGGTTGGTGCCGGCGATGGTCACCGCGGTGCCGCCGGCGATCGAGCCCGAGCTGGGGGAGACCGAGGCGATCGCCGGGGCCGGCTGGACTTCGGCGCTGAGCTCGATCTCCTGCCCCGACTCGCTGCCGCTGGGGGCGACGGTCGCGCCGTCGAGCGGCGGCGGGAAGATGAAGGCGTAGCTGGCGCCCGGGACTTCCGCGACCCCGATTTCGTCGCTGGGATTGGTCGGGTCGATGCCGATCTGATCGCCGGCGCGAATCGGGATGTTCGCCGTGAAGGTCTGCAGCCCGACTCCGGAGGGGGTCGCCGGCCCGCTGCTGCCGGCCGCCGTGTAGGCGCCGCTGCCGTTCGGGTGCAGCACCCGCAGGTAGAAGGGGCCGCCTTTGGCTCCCTGCATCCGCCAGCGCACGATCGCGCCGTTCACGGGCGAGACCAGATTGGCGCCTTTCTCCGGCAGGGCGGTGTTGAAGAAGGTCTCCACCTGGCCGAACGGCTTCGGTGCGAACGTGAGCGGCAGAACGCTGCCGACGGTGATCGTGGAGGCCTGCGCGGCGGTCGCCGCGAGCAGGGCCCAGGCGCTAGTCGCGACGACGGCCGCCACGGCCAGGCGTCTCGGTCTTTTTGACCTCGCGGCCGTCATCGCACTCGTCCTGCTTCCGTCTCGCTGATTGCGTTTCATCGTTTCTCCCCTGCTGGTTTCGCTATCGGCGCGCCCATCTGGGCAACGGACTGGATTAGCAATTGCAAACACATTCCTCACACGATGTTGCGGTTTTGACGTCGGCCGGGCCTGTTCCCGCAGGCCCGAGCCCGGGTTCAGCCCACTGGCTGCGAGAATGCCGGCGTGGCGGCTGATCGGCAATACGACCTGGTGCTGTTCGGCGCGACCGGGTTTACCGGCGGGCTGACCGCCGAGTACCTCGCCGCGCACGCGCCCGCGGACCTGCGCTGGGCGCTGGTCGGGCGCAACCGCGGCAAGCTGGAGGCAGTGCGCTCGCGCCTCGCCGCAGCCGGCGGTCCGGCACCGGCGCCGGACCTGCTGGAGGCCGACGCGGCCGACGCCGGCGCCCTGGCCAAGATCGCCGAGTCGGCGCGGGTGGCGATCACCACGGTCGGCCCTTACGCCCTCTACGGCGGCCCGCTGGTCGCCGCCTGCGCGGCCGCCGGGACCGATTACGTCGACCTCACCGGCGAGCCGGAGTTCGTCGACCGCACCTGGATCGAGCACCACGCCACGGCCGAGCGCAGCGGGGCGCGGCTGGTCCACTGCTGCGGCTTCGACTCGATTCCCCATGACCTCGGCGCCTACTTCACGGTCAAGCAGCTGCCCGAGGGCGTGCCGCTGACGGTGAACGGCTACGTCCGCTCCGGCGCCAGCTACTCGGGCGGGACCTACCACTCGGCGATCAACGGCTTCGCCCGCTTCCGCCAGACGATCGGCGCCGCCAAGGAGCGCCGCCGCGCCGAGGGGCGACCGGCGGGGCGCGAGGTTCACTCGTCCCCGCCCGGCCTTCGCCGCGACGCCGAGCTGGGAGGCTGGGTGGTGCCGCTGCCGACGATCGACGGCGCGATCGTCCGCCGCTCGGCCGCGGCGCTGGATCGCTACGGCCCCGACTTCACCTACGGCCACCACATGGTCGCGAAGCGCCTCTCGACCCTGGCGGCGCTGGGGCTAGGCGTGGGAACGGTCGCGGTGCTGGCGCCGCTGCCGCCGACGCGCAAGCTGCTGCTGAAGATCAAATCGCCCGGCGAGGGGCCCGACGAGGCCGAGCGGGCCAAGAGCTGGTTCAAGGTCAGGTTCGTCGGCGAGGGCGGCGGCAGTCGCGTCGTCACCGAGGTCTCCGGCGGCGATCCCGGCTACGGGGAGACCTCGAAGATGCTGGCCGAGTCGGCGCTCTGCCTCGCCTTCGACGACGGGCTGCCGGCAAGCGCCGGCCAGGTGACCACGGCGCAGGCGATGGGTGACGCCCTTCTCACACGGTTGCAGCGGGCGGGGATAGCTTTCGATGTGCTGGAGCCTGCCCACACCTGACCTGGGAGTTGCGAGTGTCGCTTGAACACGTCGACGTGCTGATCGTCGGTGCCGGCCTTTCCGGCATCGGTGCCGCTCACCACCTGCAGCAACGCTGTCCCGGCAAGAGCTACGCGATCCTCGAGGCGCGCGAGAGCACCGGCGGGACCTGGGACCTCTTCCGCTACCCGGGCATCCGCTCCGACTCCGACATGCACACGCTCGGCTACCGGTTCCGGCCCTGGACCGATCCCAAGTCGATCGCGGACGGCTCCTCGATCCTGAGCTACGTCCGCCAGGTGGCAAGCGACGGCGGCATCGACCGCCACATCCGCCTGCGCCACCGCGTCCTCAGCGCCGAGTGGTCGAGCGCCGAGGCGCGCTGGACCGTTGAAGCGGAGCTCACCGACACGGGGGAGGCGGTGACGATGACCTGTGGCTTCCTCTTCATGAACAGCGGCTACTACCGCTACGACCAGGGCTACACGCCGGAGTTCCCCGGTCTCGATCGCTTCGCCGGCGAGGTCGTCCACCCCCAGCACTGGCCCGAGCAGCTCGACTACGCCGGCAAGCGGGTCGTCGTGATCGGCAGTGGCGCCACCGCGATGACCCTGGTTCCGGCGATGGCGAAGGACGCGGCCAAGGTGACGATGCTGCAGCGCTCGCCGACCTACGTGATCTCGATGCCGGGCGAAGACGGGCTCGCCAACTGGCTGCGCCAGCACCTGCCCGACCGGGTCGTCTATCCGCTCGTGCGCTGGAAGAACGTCCTCCTGCAGGGCGCCTTCTACCGGCTCAGTCGCAAGCGGCCACAGCTGATCAGGAAGCTGTTGCGGCGCGGTGCGATCAAAGCGCTGCCGCCCGGATACGACGTCGACACCCACTTCAACCCCCGCTACAACCCCTGGGACCAGCGCGTCTGCTTGGTCCCCGACGCGGATCTCTTCCGGGCGCTCGGGAACGGCGGCGCCGAGATCGTCACCGATCGGATCGCGACCTTCACCGAGGGCGGGATCGAGCTCGAGTCGGGAGCGGAGCTGGACGCCGACGTCGTCATCACCGCGACCGGCCTCAACCTGCTCTTTCTCGGCGACGTGCGGATCGCGATCGACGGCGAGCAGCCCAACATGCCCGAGACGATGACCTATAAGGGCATGATGCTGAGCGACTTCCCCAACTTCGCCTTCACCCTCGGCTACACCAATGCCTCCTGGACGTTGAAGGGCGACCTCACCGCCGAATACGTCTGCCGTCTGCTGAATCACATGGACGCCGCCGGTTACCGCATCTGCCGGCCCAAGGTCACCGACCCGTCGGTCACCGAGGAGCCGCTGCTCGATTTCAACTCCGGCTACGTCCTGCGCTCGCTCGAGCACCTACCCAAACAGGGCTCCAAGGAGCCCTGGAAGCTGCGGCAGAATTACCCGCTCGACTTGAGGATGCTGCGGCGTGGACAGATCGAGGACGGCGCGATGCAGTTCTCCAACCCGGTGCCGGCCGCTCAGGCTGCGACCCAGGTCCTCGCCTCGTCCTCCTGATCGAGGTCGTAGACCATCACCTCGCCCGGGGTCATCCAGGCGAACATGCGGAAGGCTTTCTTGACCCACTCGGCGTCGCTGACGATTGCCGAGCGCTTCCAGGCCGAGTGCTTGAGAAAACCCAGCTCGAGTCCGGTTTTCGCGTCCTCCAGCCAGGCCCGCGGCTCCAGCTCCTCGAAGTCGGGAAAGCACGAACAGCATCCGCACCTCGCCGCTGTCGACCGCCTCGCGCAGGGTCGGCACCAGCACCTCGCGGTAGTCCGCGGGGGTGAGCTTGCCCGAGGCCCGGAACCCGATCGTCCCGCTGGGCATGTCGTCGATCGTCTCGACCATCTCTATTTCCTCCTTCGCTGAGTAGGGCTCGATCGGCGAGGATAGAACCGGATCGTCACCGTTGAGCGAAATGACGAACGAACGCGTCCTATGCCCGGCCCGAACCGGTCGGCCGCAACCGCGACACGCCGCTAGGCTTTCAGCCGGTCCTCGGCGCCTTGGCGGAGTGGCTACGCAGCGGCCTGCAAAGCCGTTTACACCAGTTCGATTCTGGTAGGCGCCTTCGGCTCTGGCAAGCGGGTTTTGGCTTGCTAGGGCGATTCACGCGACCTTCTCAGGCCGCTTGCTTCTCCGGTTGAGTCCGGCTGTTGCCGACTATCTGGATGTAAAACTGGCCCACGGGATCATGCACCGACTCGGATTTCAGGTCGCGTAGAACCTTGATGCAACAATGTGGGAGCGATGAAGCCCCAAGCCCCAACCGCCCCGAAGACTGAGCGAGACAAGCTGCGCTTTGGCCTGCCCGGAAGCAGCACGGAGCGCAAGGGTCGGATCAAGGCCGCGATCCAGGCTAATCGCGAGACCCTGCGCCGCCTTGCCAAGTAGCCCTTGACGGTCTACCTGGAGCTTGGCGATTACTGCGAGATCGCCGCCGATCTGCTCGCCACGACTCCCGGGCAGATAGCGCGTTTGCCGAGAGTCGCCCTCGCGGACTCGGCCCTTGCTGCACCTCAGGCAGGCTTTGGCGGTCAAGACGCATATCCCACGCTCAAAGAGAAAGCGGCGGTCCTGGTTGAGCATCTGGCCCGCAACCACCCGCTGCCGGACGGCAACAAGCGAGCCGCTTTTCTCTCCGTGTGGCTGTTCCTTGAAGCCAACGGCCGACCGTTCGCTGGGGAAGATGCCGACACGGACGTCCCGATGGTGGAGAAAATCGCGACCGGGGAAGCGACTCCCAACGAAATCGTCGAGTGGCTGGAGAGTCGTACCGCCCGCCGAGACGGTTAAGGGCAGCAGCCGATTTGTCTCTGCCTTCGCGCCGTCGCTGACAGTGGGCCCCGGACGTACCGAAGGACGCCAAAGCAAAAGCGCTTGCCGATGCGAAGCCTTGTGGGCCACTGCTCTCTACGCGGGCTTGCGTTATGGCAATCGCTTCTAATCGAACAGCCGACCGGGCGGCACCTCGACTGCACCCGCGAGTTTTTCCACCGTCGAAACCTGCGGGTCGCGTTTGCTCCGCTCGATCCTGCTGACCTCTCCCGCCTGAACGCCGCTGCGTTCGGAGACTTGTTCCTGGGTCAGACCAAGTTTCTTGCGGGCAGCCCGGAGGTTCTTGCCGAGGTTGCCCACGCAGTGGATCGTCCCCGCTCGGAGCTATAACTGCCATGTAAAATTTCACATCTAGTTGATAGTCTCAGAGCATCGCTGATTACTGCAAGTATGCGGCAGCAAAGGGGGCCGATCCTCCTGTTCTCAGACGCGGCCAAGTCGAGACCGACCCCCGCTGTCGGCCGCGGTCTACGCGCCTTGTAGATCATGCGCGAACCTGGCGATTCTCACGGTCGAAGCGACCGGCGCTACTTGCGCGCTCAGCATTGGGCCTTGTCCCCCTTTCGTCTGCTCTCGGCTGTCACGTCTCAGGGCCGACCCCGACCCCTCGCCAGCAGCCGGGATCGACCGAACCTATTCTGCGGGCCGCTAGCCGTGCTTATAAATCTGCACGACTGGAATCGTCGGGCTTGCCTTGTGGATCGTCATCCCTACTCACCTCCCTCCCCCCGTCGTCATCCCAGGCCGTTCGCTGGGATGGGAGGATCGATGGTAGGGATTTCCCGAATATCGGTGATTACCCTGATAGAAGGGAAAATCTAGCCCTAAAAGCGCTTATGCTCTGCTATCCCTGAATACCCAGATCGTGCAGAGAGAAGGAGTTTCGTTGTCAACGACCGTCAATCAAGAACAGAATCGAAGCGTTGAGGAGGCGGTTTCCTACAGTGTGGGGCACCGAATCAGGATCGAAGTCCTTTGCATCCTCAACGAAGGCACGCACAGCGCGTCCGAACTAGCCAAGCTTGTTCGCCAACCCCTTACGACGATCAGTCACCACATCAAGGAACTGATCAACTCGGGCTCCATCGAACTGGCGAGGGTCGAGAAGGTGCGCAACACCGACCAACACTTCTACCGGGCGGTGGAGCTTCCGTTCGTGACCGACGAGGAAGCGGAAGCCCTACCGCCTGAGGTCAAACAGGAATACGCCGCAGTGATCCTCCGAGCGATAATGGCTGAGGGGCTGGGAGCGCTATGGGCCGGCAAGCTGAACAACGACCCCACGGTCCGCATGATGTGGCGGTGGTACAGCCTCGATGCTCAAGGCCGTCAAGAATTGGCCGATGAGCAGCGCGGGTCATGGGAGCGAATTATGGAGATCGAGGCCCGGTCTACCAACAGACGAGCCAAGTCGGGTGAGGAAGCTACAACCATGATCGCGATGGCGATGGGGTTCGAGCGTAGCCGCTCGGTCGGCGCTAGCGTCCCGGCAATGCATCGGCTTGCCCCGGGGAAAAACTGACTGGCGGTTAAAGCTGTTTCAAGAAGTCAGTATAGACTCACACTGTGTGATCTGAAACCGTGAAGTGATCAACCGACAAGGACTGTCTCTGTGGACTGGACAGGGGCAGAGACACCCCCGGCACACACCAAAGCGAGGGGCCTCCCTGATGTGACTTCATGTCCGTCGCTTTGGTGGCCGGGGTCGGTTGACCACACACCATGTACCGAACTTCCTCCAACGCCACCCCCGCTAGCTGTCTCCCATTTAGCCGAGGCCGGGAGGCATGAAAACGATGGAGGGGGGCGGGCCGCCCATCGACTGGGAGGACTTCGCCCCCCACATCGCTCACCCGGCGCGGGAGGCGATCGTCGAAGCGATCCGCCGCATCGATGAGCCGCTCTCAGCTCCCGACCTCAAGCGCATCCTCGATGACCCGAGGCTTCATCTCGCCTACGTCAACTACCACCTAACAGCGCTGGCCAAAGCGGGAATGCTGGTCGAGTTCGGCGAGCGAGCGGCTGGATCCTCAGTCGAAACCCTCTACCTCCTGAAGTGGCCGGAATGAGCCTCGCCATCACGCCCGCCCAGCGCGACGCGCTCTACGACCAGATCCTCGACCGCCTCAGTGGGATCGGCGACATCGAGCTGGCGATCGAAGCGGAGAACTACGACGCGGCCGAGCGCCTCTGTCGCCACTACTCCGACGACCTACGGCTACTGGCAGATGACCTCGGTATCGGCGACGGGGACGGCAGGCCGGTCGAGTTGACGTCTCCCCCAGAGGTGCTGCGCCGAATCCTGCCCCGGTTGCACGAGTCGGCCAAGCGCCACACGGCCAGCCTGGAGGCCGAGTGGGCCGAAGCGAGCGAGATCAAGGAGCGAAACCGCCTCGTGGCGCAGGCGTGTGAGGCCGTGCTGGCAGACCTGGACAAAACAGAAGCCGGCGGCCGCTAAGTCGCCTCCATGTCTCCCCGGTGAACCTGCTTCCACGTCTTCGCCAATCTTGTCGAGCCGACCATCGGGAGGTGGAAGGCGCGGCGGGTGCCGTGCAAGGCCAAGATCCACGACTGAAGCTAAACCGCCTGTTCCTCAGTGGGGTCCTTGCCGCCGATCCCCAGGGGGACGTAGGCCGGGATGGCAAGCCGGTCACCCTCCTGCTGGTCGCCTTCCCGGCCCCCGACTCAGCGGACACGCAGGGACGACTGGAGACGGCGAGCTGTGAGATCGAAGTTCCCGAGTGCGTTGCCGATCGACACGGCGAGCAGCTGCGAGCCGGGAACGCGGTCTTCATCACCGGCCAGTTGAGCGGCGGCGGTGGGGTGATCGCCACCGAAGTCCATTCGGGGCCACCACCCGATCGGCAGACCGGCCGCGATGGCCGCTGAGCCAGGGCAGGCCGCAGGGGCGCGGCTTGCGCTCGGTGCCCTGACGTCGCGCCTCCTCTTTGCGCTCGCGCTGGTCTTGATCGCAACTGCACCGGCCGGCTCCGGCGCGGTGGAAATCCCCGTGCCCGAAACGCTCGTTGGCGCCTGGGCGCAGACGATCCCGACCCGGTTGCCGCGCTTTGAGTCGATCCCGATCGCGCTGCGGACGGGCTTCACGTCTGCGGCGCGCCGCAGCTCCGCGACGCCGGAGCTCTCGCGGATCGTCTTCGAGATCGGCCGTGGCGTGCAGTTTCAGACCGCGGGGCTTCCGCGCTGCCCGCTCTCGAGGCTCTACTCCGGCGCCGTCGAGGCCCGACAGAGCTGCGCGGGATCGCTCCTTGGTCACGGCTCCGTCAGCTCGGAAATCACCCTGCCGGGCCAAGCGCCGCTCCAGGTCGAGGGCAGCCTGCTTGCCTTCTACGGCTTCGTCGCAGGCAGGCCCCAGATCCTCGCCCAGGTGATCACCGCCCGACCCTTCTCGCTTATCTACGTGATCCCGTTTGCCATCTCAAAGGGCCACGGCGTCTTTGCCACGCGCCTTGCGAGCGCCGAGCTCGACACCGTCAAGGGCGTTTGCGCGCAACATCCGCATTGCCTCGGTCAATCCCAGGCGCTGCGGGGGCTCTTCGGCCGTATCTCGAGGTTCGCGCTCTCACTGCACCGGGTCTTCTCCCGGGACGGGGAGAGGCGCAGCGTCCTCAGCGGGCACTGCCCTGCTTTTGGTGGGAGCAGGGGAGCGCTGATCCCCTTGGTGGGAATGGGCCTTGACTACGTGGACGAGGGCTCGCAAGGGGTGAGCGTGATCGACGGTTGCAAGCCGTTGACACCGGTTCGATCCCGGTAGGTCGCTTACCCAGCGGGATCGGCCCGCCAGGCGTTCACCCGGGCCGTTGCCAGTTCGGCCGCAGGTAGGCCTCCTCGAAACCGGCGCGGAGGATGTTGCGGTAGCTGCTGGAAGGGCGCTTGGGTACGCGCTCGCCGGTCTCGACGAAGAGGGTGTGGCACTCGGCGTCGATCGCGTCGAGGATGCGGCGGTGCAGGAGGGCGAGCTGGCAGCCGCGGCCCCGGGCCGGCTCGAGGGTTGCGGCGATGCCGAACTCGGCAATCCCGGCGTGGATGCGCATGGCGGCGCAGGCCTGCGCCTCGCCGTCGACTCGGGCGACGTAGCAGCGCCAGTCGGGATGCTCGGGGAGATGGGCGAAGAAGGCCGATCCCCAGGCGGGGAGGCCGAAGCCGGTCGCCGCGATCGTCCCGAACGGCTCCCGCTCGGCCCCGGTCAGCGCCACGACCTCGACCCCCGCGGGGGTCGCGAAGCGGGGCGGGTGGGCGTCGCGGACGAACTTCATCCAGGCGTAGCCAGGGGCGAAGCCGTTGCCGGCCAGCCAGCGCTCGGCGGCGATCGTCTCGGGCAGGTCAGGCGTGACTGGCACGTAGCTGACGACGCCGCGGGACCGCGTCCACTCGCTCGCGGCGGCGAGGTGCCCGCCCTCGACGGCGCCCGGCGCGGTCGCGCCAAGGGTCAGGTTCATCATCTCCACGCTCGCCAGCGCCATCACCAGCGAGACCTGCACGGGACCGAAGTCGCGCCGCTCGACGCCTCGCTCGGCGGCGACCTCGGCTGGGACCGAGTCCCAGACGTCGCGCCAGAAGTGCCGCTCGACCAGGTCCAGGGCCCGCGAGTCGTACGCGACTCCGCCGTCTGTTCTGCCGGGGGTCATCGGGTCCTAGGCAGGATAGGTCGCAGGCGGCCGGCGGGCCGGCGAGCCTCATCTGTCAGCCTGGTGGCGTGAGCGTCGCCAGCGCCAGCGCCACGGCCGAGAAGTCGGCAGCTCAGATCCCCGAGAACCAGGTGATCGTGCTGTTCGGGGCGACCGGGGACCTGGCCAAGCGCAAGCTCCTGCCGGGGATTTTCCATCTTGCCCAGGTGGGGCTGATGCCACGCCGGTTCCGCATCGTCGGCGTGGCTCGCAGCGAGGTCGACGTCGAGGACTTCCGGGAGCAGGCGCGGCGGGCGATCGAGGCCTCGGGTCGCGAGGACCTCTCTCCGGCCACCTGGGATCCCTTCGCCGAGTCGCTGCGGTTCGCCGCGGTGGGAGACGGGTTCGGGGAGCTCGCCGAGACGGTCTCCGAGGCGCGTGAGGAGCTTGGGCAAGACGCCGGCCTTCTCTACTACCTGTCGCTGCCGCCCAAGGCGGCGGCAGGAACGGTCGCGCAGCTCGGCGCCCTCGGGCTCGGCGATGGCGCCCGGGTCATCACCGAGAAGCCGTTCGGGACCGACCTCGCCTCCGCGCGGGAGCTGAACGAGCATCTGCACTCGGTTTTCGAGGAGCGCTGCATCTACCGGATCGACCACTACCTCGGTCGCGAGGCGGTCCAGAACCTCCTCGCCCTGCGCTTCGCCAACGGCATGTTCGAGCCGGTCTGGAACCGCAACCACATCGACCACGTCCAGATCGACATCCCGGAGACGCTCTCGATCGAGATGCGTGGCAGTTTCTATGAGCAGACCGGGGCCTTCCGCGACATGATCGTCACCCACCTCTTCCAGGTGCTCGGCTTCGTCGCGATGGAGCCGCCGACCTCGCTGGAGCCGAAGGCGCTGGGGCTGGAGCGGGAGAAGGTCTTCGACTCGATGCCGCCGCTGGCGCCGGCGAACGTGGTCCGTGGCCAGTACGCCGGCTACCGCGAGGAGGACGGCGTCGCCCCCGACTCCGACACCGAGACCTTCGTCGCGATCGAGGCCTTCATCGACAACTGGCGCTGGGAGGGGGTCCCGTTCTACCTGCGCTCCGGCAAGCGCCTGGCCCAGAGCCGCCACCTGCTGACGGTCGCCTTCGCGCAACCGCCGCGGCGAATGTTCCCGCTCGATTGCGACCAGATCGTCGAGTCCTTCGGCCACGACCACCTCACCTTCGAGCTGGGCGACCCGGGCAGCATCTCCGCCTCCTTCCTGGCCAAGGTGCCGGGGCCGACGATCCGGCTCGGCGAGGCGCACATGCGCTTCAGCTACGCCGACACCTTCGGCGGGGTCGAGCAGGCGCTCGACGCCTACGAGCGCCTGATCCACGACGTGATGGTCGGCGACCGCACCCTGTTCACCAGCTCCGCCGCGATCGAGCGACTCTGGGAGATCTCGGCGCCGGTGCTCGAGCAGCCACCGTCCGCGCATTCCTATGAGCCCGGCTCGTGGGGACCGGCGGCGAGCGACGAGCTGATCTCCCCGCGTCGCTGGCACCTGCCCAGCGACCACGTCTGAGTCCTTCCGCAGAACGGAAAAGGGCCCCGTGAGGGGCCCCTTGTTTCCGAAGGACGTGCCACCAGAGAGTTTTAAGTCGCTGGCTCGTCGGTCCTCGAGCTTGGAAGTTCTAGCTGCCGCTGCTCATGCGACGTACTCATAAACACTCACGGGACTGAAAAGTTGCACCGGTTGCATCGGCGCCTGGGGCGCCGAGCTTTAACCGGCCGGCAACCCGCCGACCGACCTCCGGTTTGCCGCTGCTAGATTCAGGCCTCCCGGGCGTTTAGCTCAGTTGGGAGAGCGCCACCTCGACAAGGTGGAGGTCACTGGTTCGAGCCCAGTAACGCCCATTCTTCGCCGGGACTCGTCCGCTAGGTGAGCGCCGCCAGCTTCACCTCGGTCAGCTGGGCATCAGGTGATGGGTTGGCGGTACGAATGAGACTGCCGCCGTCTAGATTCAGCCACTCCTGGCGAATACGATGCAGGTTTCGTCAGCTATCTCGATGTTGATCGAGTTTGGGAAATTGAGTTCCGCGGTGAGATTGCGCGCGCAGACCGGCCCACCGGTGCTGGGAAGAAAGGCGACAGCACCGGCGAAAGTGGATCGCGAAACTCGAGAGAGAGGGACAAGAGCAGGGTTAAAGCCAGGGATTCGCGCCGCAGCGACCAATGCTATGGCCTCGTATGCCTTTGCGTAGGTGAGCAGCGGCAGGAGGTCCGCACGACACGATCTCGCCACGATCTCTCCGATGGGGCCATGGCGCTCCGCGCGTACCGCGACTCTTAGGTGGCACTCGAATTTCTTGTTCTTCGTCGTTCCCGTGGCGTCGAAGATGCAATCGATTCGCCCCTCGGCCCGGTCGCAGTATTGGATGGTGGCAGTGTCGAGCCGGGGGTCTTGCGTCATCTCCTCGTCGGCCAGTTCCCGGGCGATGTCGCGGGCGGTGGATGCGGCCAGCGGGTGAAGAGGCAGCCCGGAGGTAGAGGCAAAGGCCGGTACCGCGGTCAACACCAGCAACATCGTTACGACGATGGCAACGCCGCATCTCGCGTCTCGCATCCGCTCTCCCCATTCTTGCTTGAGTGAAGTTGAGCGATCCTAAATTTTTCTTGCGAACTCGGTCGTAGGCCTTGGCGGGTCAACTTCGGGCCGGTTTCTGGGCGTCCTTTAGGCTCGCCGCCTCGTGATTGGGACCTATGCAGCTGTGCTGGCGGTGTCCGGAGCGTCGCTGGCGATCGGGCAGGCGGCGATTGCCCTCTGCGGCGCTCGGCGTTGGTCGTGGCTCGCCCCCGCGGTCGGCCTGGCTCTGCTCTGCGTCGTCTGCTGGGGGACGGTGCGTCTGGCCGGCCACGGAGTCGGCTCGGCGCTCGTCGTTCTGGTCTTGATCGTGGCCTCGGTCGCCTATCTGCGGGGGCGGCTGGAGGGCGGGGCGGAGGCGCTGCGCGCCGGCTGGCCGGTTGCGCTGATCGCCCTGCTCGCCGCTTCGCTCCCGTTTGCGGTCGAAGGCCACTTCGGGATCCTCGGCACCGGCTTCAACCCCGACATGTCGCAGCACCTGCTCGCCGCCGACCGGCTTGTCCACGGCGAGGGCTCCCAGCTCCTCCATCAGGGCTATCCGCTCGGGCCCCACGCGATCGTCGTCGCCCTGAACAAGGGCCTCGGCATCGGTCTCGTCCAGGGCTTCAGCGGTCTCACCGTGGCCGTGGCGATCCTCGCCCCGCTCACCGCTCTCTCGGCCTTCGCGAACCTCAAGCCGATCCCGAGGACGGCCGCGGCCCTGGTCGTCGGCCTCGCCTACGTGGTCGCCTCCTACTTCGCCCAGGGCGCCTTCAAGGAGACGATGCAGGCCCTCTTCGTCCTCGCCTTCGTCCTCGCCCTGCGCGAGTCGACCCGTACCTGGCGCGACCTCCCCCTCCGCTTCGTCCCCGCCGCCTTACTCGCTGCCGGCTCCGTCTACACCTACAGCTTCCCCGGCCTGATCTGGCTGATCGGCACCGCAACCATCTGGGGGCTAGTGGAATTCGCCGTCAGATGGGGCGGGTCATCCGCGGGTGGCGGGGCGGCGGGGGTCCCCCGCGGCGCGGAGGCGGCTCCGCCGCCGAGCACCGTGGGGGATGCCGCCCCGACAGGACCCGCGGACACCGGCCTCGGTCCCTTGCCAGTTCGTGCTGCGCTTTTGGCCCTGCTCACCTTCTTCGTCCTGATCGCCCCCGAGATCGGCCGCATGCTGGACTTCCACAGCTTCGAGACCTTCGACCCCAACGGCCCCGGCCTCGGCAACCTCTTCGGCCAGGTCTCGCCCCTCGAGGCGCTCGGCATCTGGCCCTCGGGCGACTTCCGTCTTGCCCCCGGCGACGGCGCCGTACCTGCGGTCGGCTACTACCTTGGCGCCGCCTTCGCGCTCGCCCTCCTGATCTACGGCGTCGCCCGCTGCTGGCACCGCCGCGAGTCCGCGGTCCTCGCCGGCCTCGGCGCGGTGGTGCTCGCCTACGCGGCCGCTCGCACCGGCGGCACCCCGTACACGGCGGCCAAGGCGATCGAGGTGGGCGCCTCCGTGGTCGCCCTCGTCATCCTCCTGCCCCTGCTGGATCGTTCGGCGCGGCGGGGTTCTGCTGACATGCGGCAAGGCGCCGCCATGCCCAGGCCGGCGGCGATCGCAGCCACGCTCTTCCTGGCGGCCGCCGGTGCTTGCTCACTGCTTGCCCTCGCCAACGCCCCGGTCGGCCCGACCAGCTATTCCTCGACTCTGAGCGACTTCCGCAAGCTCGTCGGCGCGGGCCCGACCGTGGTCCTCGTCTCGCCCCACCTGCTCGACGAACAGCACGGCGCGCCGTATTTAGCCTGGGAACTGCGAGGCGGACGAGTCTGCATCCGCTCCCGCGACGAAGCCGGCACGCTGCCGCCGGGCACCCGCTTCGTCATCACTGACGACGCTCAGGTGGGGGAGGGGCAATCGCGCGCGGTCATCGTGCCCCCGGGCTTCGAGTCTCCTCGAGGCCCCGGTCGGCGCTCGCCGATGTTCCCGGCCGAGATTCGGTCCTCCTACGCGCTGCTGGTGGTCCGCGACTCCCCGCCGGGCAAGAGTCCCTGCCCGCTGATTGCCGAACGTCAGGCGCGACAGGGCCCGGCTCGCTAGGCAATTCCGCCACCAGGAGTGCATTTGACACGTATACGGTGGTGAATGCACTCCTCGTCGGGGGAGCGGCCACTTGCGTACGATGGCGCCGTGGAGGCCGCTACGGAGAAACTGACTGTCACCCTGCCCGACGGCAAGGCGCTGGAGTTGCCGGCCGGCGCCACCGGCGCCGACGCGGCGGCGGCGATCGGGCCGGGGCTGGCCAAGGCGGCACTGGCGATTCGCGTCGACGGCGAGCTGCGCGATCTTTCCGCGCCGCTCCCCGAAGGGGGCGCTGAGATCGGGATCCTCACCGACCGCGACCCCGAGGCGTTGGAGCTGATCCGCCACGACGCCGCCCACGTCATGGCCGAGGCGGTGATGGACCTCTATCCGGGGACCAAGGTGACGATCGGCCCGCCGATCGAGTCGGGCTTCTACTACGACTTCGAGTTCCCGGCCGATACAAAGATCACCGAGGACGACCTACCCAAGATCGAGGGGGCGATGCTCGAGCACATCGGCGCCGACGAGGAGTTCGGCCGCCGCGACGTCCCGGTCGCCGAGGCGCTGGAGATCTTCAAGTCCCAGGACCAGGGCTACAAGGTCGAGCTGATCGAGGACCTGGTCGCCAACGAAGGCGTCGAGACCGTCTCCCTCTATAAGAACGGCCCCTTCGAGGACCTCTGCCGTGGCCCGCACGGCCCCTCGACCGGTCGCATCAAGGCGATCAAGCTGAGCTCCGTCGCCGGCGCCTACTGGCGCGGCGACGAGAACCGGGAGCGGCTGACCCGGATCTACGGCACCGCCTTCTTCTCGAAGAAGGACCTCCAGCAGCACCTGGAGCGGATCGAGGAGGCGAAGGCCCGCGACCACCGCCGGCTCGGGCCCCAGCTCGGAATCTTCATGCTGCGCGACGAGGCGCCGGGGATGCCCTTCTGGCTGCCCAACGGGACGACGCTGCTGCACCTGATCGAGGACGAGGTCCAGGAGCAGCTGCGCAAGCGCGGCTACCAGGAGATCGCCACGCCGCAGGTGCTCGACGAGCAGCTCTGGCACCGTTCCGGCCACTGGGACAACTACCGCGACGAGATGTACTTCATGGACGACGGCGAGCGCCGCTTCGCG
>Ga0190274_10000152_pt1 | contig 46786 bp, 43 predicted proteins | sample Popmic531T_FD_133002 | JGI IMG/M metagenome (GOLD analysis project Ga0190274, IMG submission 133002) | Populus adjacent soil microbial communities from riparian zone of Yellowstone River, Montana, USA - 531 T | ecosystem: Environmental > Terrestrial > Soil > Riparian zone | place: USA: Montana... | reverse complement strand
CGGTGCGGCTTGCGGTTCGCCAGATCGACGACGGAATCGGCGATCCCCCAGGTGAGCTTGCCCTCGGACAGCTCGACCAAGGTCTCCAGCGGAAGACCGACGGTGAGGTCCTCCAATGCCTGACGCTCCTCCTCGGTGGCTACCGGTGGGAGCTGGCGCACGATGATCGCCTTGAACGCGCGCCCGGGCAGTGTCGAGGCCAGCTCGAGCACGGTGGACTGGCGGGTGAAGGGCCGGACGATCTTCGACTGGCTCGGGTCGTGGGTCATGAGGTCTCCTATCAGGGCATGAAACCGCGGAGCGGCACCGCGCAACGTACTGCGACGCCGAAGAGCTACGAGTTCGCCGCTTCCTTCTCCTGCTCGGCCTTGAGCATCAGCGCGATGTCGATCAGCTGGTCCTCCTGACCGCCGATCAGCTTGCGGCGACCGGCCTCGAGCAGGATCTTCGCGCCGGAGACGCCGTAACGGTCGGCCGCGTTGCCGGCGTGCTTGAGGAACGACGAGTACACCCCGGCGTACCCCATCATCAGCGTCATCCGGTCGAGCTGGCACTCCTCCGGCATGGCCGGCTTGATGACGTCCTCGGATGCGTCGACGATGGTGAGGAAGTCGATGCCCGTCTTCCAACCGAGCTTGTCGCAGACACCCACGAACGCCTCGAGCGGCGTGTTGCCGGCGCCGGCGCCGAAGCGGCGCACCGACCCGTCGATCTGGGTGGCACCGGCGCGGGCGGCGATGACGGTGTTGGAGACGCCGAGGCCGAGGTTCTCGTGGCCGTGGAAGCCGACGGTCGCCTCGTTGCCGATCTCGGCGACGACGGCGGCGACCCGGTCGGCGGTCTGCTCCATGACGAGCGCGCCCGCGGAGTCGACGACGTACACGCACTGGTTGCCGGCGTCGACCATGATCCGGGCCTGCTTGGCGAGCACCTCGGGCGGCTGGGTGTGGCTCATCATCAGGAAGCCGACGGTCTCCAGGCCGAGCTCGCGAGCGAGCCCGAAGTGCTGGATCGAGGTGTCGGCCTCGGTGCAGTGCGTGGCGATCCGGCAGATCTGGCCGCCGTTGTCCTGCGCCGCGCGGATGTCGTCCTTCGTGCCGACGCCGGGAAGCATCAGGAACGCGATCTTGGCGCGCTTCGCGGTCTCGGCCGCGATCTTGATCAGCTCCTGCTCCGGCGTGCGCGAGAAGCCGTAGTTGAACGACGAGCCGCCGAGACCGTCGCCGTGGGTCACCTCGATGACCGGGACGCCGGAGTCGTCGAGCGCCTCGACGATGTCGTGCACCTCCTGCGCGGTGAACTGGTGCCGCTTGTGGTGCGACCCGTCGCGCAGGCAGGTGTCGGTGAGGCGGAGATCAAGATCATCCGACCAAGTGCGCTTGAGGGTGTTGATGTCGCTCATCAGGTTGCCTTTCGGGTTCCGGGGTTTCGAGACGGCGCTAGCGCGCCTCCTCAACCACCGGAGTTCAGGATCGAACGGGCGATGTTCTGGCCGACCTGGGTGGCCGCCGCGGTCATGATGTCGAGGTTGCCGGCGTACGGCGGCAGGAAGTCGCCTGCGCCCTCGACCTCGACGAAGACGCTGACCTTGGTCTGGCCCTGGGTCGCGGCGGACGGCTCGTCGATCTGCGGCTCCTGGAGCAGCCGGTAGCCCGGCACGTACTCCTGCACCGCCTGCTCCATCGCGAAGATGCTCGCGATGATCGCGTCGCGGTCGGCGTCCGGGGCGACGGCGCAGTAGATCGTGTCGCGCATGATCATCGGCGGCTCCGCCGGGTTGAGGATGATGATCGCCTTGCCGCGAGTCGCGCCGCCGATCGTCTCGACGCCGGCCGCCGTCGTCCGGGTGAACTCGTCGATGTTGGCGCGGGTGCCGGGACCGGCGGACATCGACGAGACCGAGGCGACGATCTCGGCATACGACACCGCGGCGGCGCGCGAGACCGCCGCCACCATCGGGATCGTGGCCTGGCCGCCGCAGGTGATCATGTTGACGTTCATCGCGTCGACGTGGACCTCGCCGTTGACCGGCGGGATGACCGCGGGGCCGACGGCGGCAGGGGTGAGGTCGATCGCGCGGATGCCGGCCTCCTCGTAGCGCGGCGCGTACTCGCGGTGCACGTACGCCGAGGTCGCCTCGAAGATCAGGTCGGGCAGCTCGTCCTGCTTGAGGAGCCAGTCGACGCCCTCGTGGCTGGACTCGAGCCCCTTGGCGGCGGCGAGCTTCAGGCCCTCGCTGGCGGGGTCGACGCCGATCATCCAGCGTGGCTCGATCACATCCGACCTGAGCAGCTTGTACATCAGGTCGGTGCCGATGTTGCCCGGCCCGACGATGGCGGCGGTCAGTTTAGGCATTCGCTACTCCTCGAAGGTGACGCTGAGCGGCTCGAAGCCGCTGATGGTCGCCACGACCCGGTCTCCCGGGACGAACGGCACGAAGGGGCCTAGGGCCCCGGACAGGATCAGGTGGCCGGCACGCAGCGGGTCTCCGAAGCGGTGGGCCTGGACGGCGAGCCAGCGCAGCGCCTCCAGCGGGTCGCCGAGGCAGGCGGCGCCGTTGCCGGCCGAGCGCTCCTCGCCGTTGATCGTCAGCGACATCGTCACGTCGCGCGGCTCCAGCTCGTCGAGGCTCCGGCCGTCGGTGCCGACGACGAAGAGCCCGCTCGAGGCGTTGTCGGCGACGGTGTCGGTGAAGCCGATCGCCCAGTCGGCGATCCGCGAGTCGACGATCTCCAGCGCCGGCAGGGCGACCTCGACCGCGTCGCGCACGAGCTCGATCGTGATCTCCGCCTCGTCGGCCGGGTCGATGTCCTTCGCGAGCACGAAGGCCACCTCGCCCTCGACCCGCGGCTGGAGCAGCGTGCGCATCGAGATCGGGTCGTCCCGGCTGACGTCCATGTCGTCGAGCAGGTAGCCGAAGTCGGGCTGGTCGACGCCGAGCTGGCGCTGGACGGCCTCCGAGGTGGCGCCGATCTTGCGGCCGACCACGGTGGCGCCGCCGGCGAGGCGGGCCTGCACCAGGCCCTGCTGCACGGCGTACGCCGCGGGCAGGTCGTCGGTGCCGATGAGGTCGCGCACCGGCGCGCACGGCACCCGGGTCGCCAGCGCCTGTGAGAGTCGCGCCACGGCGGCTGCGATCGAGTCCTGGGAGGTCACAGGAACGATAGTAGAACCTGTTACAGTTTCTCGCCATGGAGACCCCCCTGCCCACCGAGGTGGACGTCGTGGTCGTGGGCGCCGGCGCCGCCGGAATGTCTGCCGCACTGGCGGCCGCGGACCATGGCCTCGACACCGTGTTGTTGGAGAAGAGCGCCTACTTCGGCGGCTCGACCGCCCGTAGTGGCGGCGGCGTCTGGATCCCGGGCAACTACGCCCTCAAGGCCGCCGGCCAGGACGACCCGCTCGAGAACTCCAAGCTCTACCTGGACTCGATCGTCGGCGACGTGGTGCCGAAGGTCCGCCGCGACACCTACGTGGACCGCGGCGCCGAGGTGATGGACTTCATCAAGGCCAAGACGCCGGTGCGCTTCACCTGGGTGCCCGACTACGCGGACTACCACCCGGAGCAGCCGGGTGGGCGGCCGAAGGGCCGTACCGTCGAGCCGATCCCGATGGACGCGCGCTTCCTCGGCGACGAGCTCGACCACCTGCACCCGCCGTACACCAAGGCGCCGGCCAACATGATCGTCACCCAGGCGGACTTCCGGAAGATCAGCCTGGGCCTGCGGACGATCCGCGGCCCGATCACCATGTTCAAGGTCACGATCAAGCGGCTGGTCAGCCTCGTGCTGCGGCGGCGGATGTACGCCATGGGCAACGCGATCGCGATCGGCCTGCGCAAGGGGCTGAAGGACGCCGGCGTACCGGTCCACTACGAGACCGACCTGCACGACCTGGTCATCGAGGACGGTCGCGTCGTCGGCGTGCGCGTCAGCCGGGACGGCGTCGAGCACGTCGTCCGCGCCCGTCGCGGCGTCGTGCTCGGCAGCGGTGGGTTCGAGCGCAACGCCGAGCTGCGGGAGAAGTACCTGCCCCAGCCCACGTCCGCGGACTGGACGACCGGCTCGCAGTTCAACACCGGCGGCGGCCTGCTCGCCGGCGTGGCCGCGGGTGCCGAGGCCGACCTGATGGACGACGCCTGGTGGGGACCGACGATCCCGCTCCCGGGGCGGCCCTGGTTCTGCCTGGCCGAGCGCAACCTGCCCGGCTCGATCATCGTCAACAGCGCCGGCGAGCGCTTCATGAACGAGGCGCTGCCGTACGTCGAGGCCGTGCACGAGATCTACAAGGGCGAGGCGACCGGTGTCGGGCACGTGCCGGCCTGGATGGTCATCGACCAGCGCTACCGCAACCGCTACGTCTTCGCCGGCCTGATGCCGCGCCAGTCCTTCCCCGGCCGCTGGTACAAGAACGGCGTGGTGAAGAAGGCCGCCACCATCGAGGCGCTCGCCGCCGAGATCGAGGTGCCGGCCGAGACCCTCGCCGCCACCGTCTCGCGGTTCAACGGCTTCGCCCAGACCGGCGTCGACGAGGACTTCCACCGCGGCGAGAGTGCGTACGACAAGTACTACTCGGACCCGACGGTGAAGCCGAACCCCTCCCTGCACAGCATCGACGAGGGCCCGTTCTACGCCGTCAAGATCGTCCCCGGCGACCTCGGCACCAAGGGTGGCCTGGTCACCGACGAGCACGCGCGAGTGCTCCGCGCCGACGGCTCCGTGATCTCGGGCCTGTACGCCGCGGGCAACGTCTCGTCCGCCGTCATGGGCCACACCTACCCCGGCCCCGGCGGCACGATCGGGCCCGCGCTGGTGTTCGGCTACCTCGCCGCCGAGAACATCGCAGCCACCGCTGGTTGAGGTGCGAAGGCGCTCTGGCGCCTGAGCCTCGAAACCCCCGCACCTAACAGGAGACCTTGATGCCTATCGATCCCGATGTCGCGATCGGCGCCGAGCTCGGCTCGCTCGACTTCTCGTGGTCCGAGAGCGACGTGCTCCTCTACCACCTGGGCATCGGCGCCGGCTCCAAGCCGGGCGACAACCTCTCCCCCACGGCACTGCGACTCACCCTCGACGGGCCGGGCCTGCAGGTGCTGCCGTCGTTCGGTGTCGTCGCCCCGACCTTCCACGCCACCGACCCGCCGCCGCTCGACCTCCCGGGGTGCGACATCAACCTCGCCCAGGTCGTGCACGGGTCCCAGTCGATCGAGCTGGCCGGCCCGCTGCCGACCTCGGGCTCGGCGACCGTGACCACGCGCATCAGCGAGATCTGGGACAAGGGCAAGGCCGCCGTCATCTGGCAGGAGGGCACCGCGACCTCGCCGTCCGGTGAGCACCTCTGGACCACCCGGTCGTCGATCTTCGTCAAGGGCGAGGGTGGCTGGGGCGGCGACCGTGGGTCGTCCGCGCCGGTCGAGGTCCCCGACCGCGCGCCGGACGCGGACACGACGTACGACGTGACGCCGCAGCAGGCGATGCTCTACCGGCTCTGCGGCGACCGCAACCCGCTGCACGCCGACCCGGACTTCGCCAAGGCGGCCGGCTTCCCGGCACCCATCCTGCACGGGCTCTGCTCCTACGGCATCGTGCTGCGGACCCTCACCGAGGAGCTGCTCGACGGCGACGCGACGAAGGTCGCGGGCTTCGGCGTGAAGTTCGCCGGCGTGGTCTTCCCCGGCGAGACGATCCGGGTGCGCGGCTGGCGCGAGGCCGGCCGGATCATCGGCTCCGCGACCGTGGCCGGCGGGGAGCGCGACGGCGCCCCCGTGCTCGGCGACGTGGTGCTCACCGATCTCACCCGACGAGAGCACGCTGCGCCCTCCACCGTGGCAGGGTTGTAGCGTGCTTGATCTCGCAACGGAACTCGGCGACGACAACTTCAATGCGTTTATGCGAGCGTTGGTGCGAGGCGAATACCACACGCTTCTCGGCGCCGGTGCCAGCGCTGGCGGCATTGGAGGTGACGGGGACCAACTCCCGATTGGTGCTGGGCTCTGCCGAGATCTGTGCGACGAGTTCGAGATCTCAGGGGCTGGCGCCAGCCTAAAGCGTGTATTTGCCGCGGCGCAGCGAAGAACTTCCCGGACAGGCGAGACGGTATCCGCGTACTTCTCCCGGCGGTTCACCCAAACCGTGCCTCCATCGTGGATGTCCTCATTCATTCAACTTCCCTGGGCGCACATTTGGACACTAAACGTAGATGACTGCCTAGAACGTGCGTACGGCGCAGACGACGTAGGCGCTCGTCAAATCCCGCTTAGCGTTAGTTGGACTGAGAAACATCGAACGCCGAAGCATGGGCTCGATGAAGTATTGATCGTCCACCTCCACGGTAAGGCATCTAGGGCCAGCCGTGCAAACGAACTCGTCTTCGACATATCGGCGTACCTTCACGCAGCTCAGGCCAACTATAGGTGGCATTCGCTCTTTGGCGACTACTACCCGACCAAGCCATTCCTAGTAATCGGCGCCAGTCTCGATGAAGAAATTGATCTTCAAGCAATTCTAGAGCAGGGCCGTGCTCGCGACGCAGGTACGGCACCATCAATCTTAGTCAACAAAGATGTCGACGCCTTGCAAGCCGAGGAATATCGAGAATTCGGCCTTTTGCCTGTCCGAGCTACTGCAGAGATGTTTTTCGACGCTGTTGATAAAGCAATTCAGCCATTCATTGACGAACTGACACACTCTGAATCTGCTAGCTTGTCGGATATTTCACCAAACGCCCTAACTTTTCTAAGTCAATGGCAGGCTGTCAGGGAGGACAAGCCGGGGCCTGACGATCGAAGGCACGACCTCTTTGCCGGACACCAGCCTGAATGGATAGATGTCCTGGCCAACAAGGTAGTCCACCGAGGAATCGAGCGGCGACTGGTCGACATGCTCTGCGCAGAATCAAAACCTGGGCGGGCCAACACCATACTTGTTCGGGGCGGAATATTTAGTGGAAAAACAGCCACGCTCCTGTCCACCGCCCGAGAGCTGATTCGAACTGGCTACCAGCCCTACTTGCACAACGGCGATGTCGCGCCAGACGCCGAAGCAGTCGTCTGGTGGGTCAAGCGATACCCCAAAACCGTCCTTCTCATCGATGACGCTTTTGACTTCACATTCGACGTCGCCGATATTGTATCCCTCTCCGATTCTGCACGAACTTCTCCTCGAATTCTGATGACCGAACGTGCCAGTCGAGCACGCGGCACTGATCGGAATCTTGAGAACGTTGACGTTGAGGCTCTCACCTTGTCGGACACCTTGACATCAGGTGAAATTCGTGGATTCATCTCGACTCTTTCGGCAAGTCATAGGTTGGGCGTTATGACTGGCCTGAACAACGCCGACAAGATCAGCTACTTCGACAAACACCACCGCCAACTATTCTCTGCGCTCGCGGACCTCGAGCGGGGCCGCGGTTTTGAAGCCCGCGTCAAGGACGAATACGCCGCCATAACTGATCCGACAAATCGCCTGCTTATGGGCTTGAGCGGACTCGCGTCGTCACTCGGATATGGCATTCCGATTTCAGTACTGCCGCGGACGACTGGCCTTCGGATCCAGGAGATCGAAGGGCGTGTCACTGAGGGCGACCTTGCAGACTATCTCCAGATTCGAAGAAATCGCCTTCAACCTCGGCACCGCATCTTCGGAAGTATGCTTGTGGACAACTGCCTCAGCGCGATGGAGCGTTTCGAACTATCGATGCAATTGTCGTTGGCGGTCGCACCCCATGTTTCACCAGCCGCCATTGGCATCAGAAGCATTTACTATTTGATCGCCCGGGCGCTAATGACACACAAAGTCCTGGAAGGGCTTTTCGATCACGACTACAACGAAGTGCTTCGATGGTATGAGGCAGCGGAGCCTGCATACGGGTGGAATGCCCGATTTTGGGAACAGCGTGCGCTAGCTGCCAGCGTTGCCGGCATGTTTGAGCCCGCATACAGTTGGGCGAAGCAAGCAGTCGACGTCCGGACGGATGCTTTTACGCTGAATACGGTCGGAACAGTGCTGATGAGGCGGGCGTTGTCCGAAGCAAGTGAACACAGCTGGCCGACAGATAGCTTCGAAGCCGCCGAGTCGGCCCTTCGTGAGGCCCGGGGACTTGAGGCAGATGAATCAGAGTATCCTTATGAGACATTCTTCTCCTATACATGTCGACTCGCGGAGACGGTCGTATACCGAGATGCGGCACTAACAGCTCAACTGAGGTACCTCTGGGATCAGTGGTATATCCAGTGCCTGACGCTGGATCCCCCGTCGCAAACACGCCTTCGCCCGACCTTGCTGGCAATGCAGCCCCGCTGGCAGGCGATTACGGAGAAGCAAGACCACGAGGCCTAGATGCTGGCATCGGAAATCCTCAGGTGGGGCATGCTGCCGCGGCTCACCTGCGGAACGAGTCATCGCTGACTTGGCCTTGCGGGCCGTCGTCCCCGACCGCGCGTCGGACACGGACTTCGCGAAGCCTGACGGCTTCCCGCACCCATCGGCTCCGCGACCTTGCCGGCGGCGAGAGCGACGGTGCCCCCGTGCTCGGCGACGTGGTGCTCACGCTCGCCTGACTCCCCCGCGGTTCAGACCACCTGGGACACGTTCGCGAACCGGCCGGTCTGGACGTTTCCGCTGTGGAATCCTGAGCGCGATCGTCCGTCGCCCGAGGAGTCCGATGGCCAGGAACTTCCTGAAGAAGCTGACGTCGAAGAAGAAGAAGTCGACGTCGAAGTCCGAGAAAAAGGACTCGTCGAGCCCGGCACCAACCAACCAGGCACCGACCAACCCGGTGCCGCTGCCGGTCATCGGCCGGCACCGTACGACGTCGGGCGCTCCTCAGCCGAAGGGCACCCGGTCGTCCATCACGATCGGCGCGAACCGGACACCGCAGCCGCCGCCACTGACGACGCTGCAGAAGTGGACCCCGGGCACGAAGAGCGGATCCCCGACACCGGGGCCGGCACTGATCGGGCGCGGGCGCGGCAGCTCGGCGCCGAAGAGCAGCCCGGAGCCCGAGAAGGCGCCGTACACGGCCAACTACGGCTACACGTCTCCCGGCGCCACCCTGTTCGAGGACGACAAGGACTCCGGGCCCTACAACAACTACGGCGGCGGCAACGCGCCGTACAAGGTCTCCGAGTTCGACATCGAGGACGAGGCGCCCAAGGGCAAGTACGGCACTCGCGAGGAAATCGCCGCGATGCTCGAGGCGGACGACGACAGCGACTACGGGCCGTACAACAACTACGGCGGCGGCAACGCGCCGTACAAGGAGACCGTCGTCGAGGACGAGGCGCCCAAGGGCAAGTACGGCACCCGTGACGAAATCGCCGCGATGCTCGAGGCGGACGACGACAGCGACTATGGGCCGTACAACAACGACAACGACACCGACGCGCCGTACAAGGTGACCGAGTTCGTCGTCGAGGACGAGGCGCCCAAGGGCAAGTACGGCACTCGCGAGGAGATCGCCGCGATGCTCGAGGCGGACGACGACAGCGACTACGACTCCGAGGATGACGACGACATCGTCTACCAGAACGTCGACGAGCGTCCCGAGCAGAAGGAGGAGGTCGCGCCCCAGGGCCAGCGGAGCGCGCCGTCGACGGAGACCCCCTCAGTACGCACGCACCGGGCGTGGCTGGTCGCCCAGCTGAGCAAGGACTACGAGCACGAGCGCACCGTGCAGCGCGGGGACCTCACGAAGGCGGCAACTGGCCTCGCCAACGAGATCAAGCTGTGGTGGGACCTGATCGTGGAGCTCGGCCTCGTCGTCGAGAGCGAGCCCGACGAGCTCGTGACCGCTCTGGACGACGCCCCGAAGGACCACCCGATCCGCAACCTCACGAACCTCGATGACGCCCTTGAGATGGCCAAGAAGATCCATGGGCACAAGCTCGAGACGGCGCGGCGCCAGGAGCTGCCGGTGACCGAGGACGGCGAGCTCGGCGACATCAGCGGACGGCTGGTGCAGTACGACGACCAGGCCGCCCAGGAGCGAAGCCTCGTGCTCGTCGGCGGCAACAAGCTCTTCCGTAACGACGACAAGAAGACACCGGTCGACACCAAGCAGAGCTCGACCTTCCACTCCGGCCTCGGCGCCGAGATCTTCGTGGTCGGCATGGGCAACGAGATCCACATGGCGTCGCACAAGATCGGCAAGTTCCACCACTCGAGCCTGCTCGGCGGGGCGACCGTCTCGATGGCCGGCGAGATGCAGGTGACCGACGGCAAGATCGACTGGCTCTCCAACAAGAGCGGCCACTACACCCCGACCGTCGTGCAGTTCCAGCAGTTCCTGCACCACCTGGGCAAGGACGTCCCGCTCACCTTCCCCGTGCTGGGTTGGGGAGTGCCGAAGGGGGTGACCGCGCAGCAGCTCGTCGACGGCGTCGGCGAGGACGGGCAGCTCAAGGAGAAGAAGAGCCACGACTACCAGAAGACGCAGGCCCTGCTGACCGCGTGGAAGGACCTCGTCGGCAAGGACGCGATGAAGAAGGTCATGAAGGCGAAGGGGTGGAAGCTCGACAAGTGGGACGGCGAGTGGGAGGTCGAGGACGCCAACTACCAGGCGGTCCCACCGCAGTCGGTGCGGCAGGCGATGAAGGACGCCTTCCCCGACAAGAAGCCGGTGGGCGAGGCGTGAGCGCCGACCCGATCGACACGCTGGTCGCTGCCACCGATCTCGACGAGCTGATGGCTGCCGTCGAGGCGCTGCCGGTAGACGCCGACACTTCTCGGATCGGCGGCGTCGTCGATGCGTGGGACGACCCGCAGGGCGTGGCCAACGTGTTGATGTACCCGTTCGTCATCCCGCCCTCGCACCGCGTGCCCGCAGTGCTGCGAGGCCTGCGCTCGGAGGGCTACCTCCGGATCGCCGCCAGCGTCGGGGTCGGGCACCTGCCGCCGGCCGACCTGAGCGACGACGTACGGCGTGAGCTGCTGGACGCCCTGCTCGACGTCGTGGCGACCGACGCCAAGGAGGCCGGCGTACGCGCGTCGGCCGAGATCGGCCCGCTGCTGCACGCCGACGAGGTGGAGCTGCTCGACGACCTGGCCGCGCACCCGGTCGACGTCGTACGACACAACCTGCGGCAGGCCGCGCTCGGGATCACGGACCCGGCGTCGCAGCAGCCGGTGGTGCTCCCCTACCTGCCGGACTACGCCGAGTTCGTCGGTTAGCGCTCAGCGCCGAAGCGCCTGCCGCACCCAGGGCGGCGGCGGGTTAGTGCGCGCCTGGTCGCCGACGAAGACGGTCGGCACGGTCTCGTTGCCGTTGTTGACCGACCGGACCCGAGCGGCCGCGGCCGGGTCGCGGTGGATGTTCACCCACACGGCCCGACGCCCGGCAGGTCCGAGCGCGAACCTCAGGCGGATGCAGAAGATGCAACCGGGTCGCCAGTAGATCAGCGGCACCCCGCGCTCGGCCGCGCGCGCCTGGCCGGCGGCGTCACCCGGCGAACGCGGGAAGATCAGTGACATCGGGTCAGCCCGGCTTCGTCGCGACCACGTAGAGGCGGTTGGTGGTCTCGCCGCGGTGGGTGAGCGGGCCGCGGCGGTACCACTCGATGTCGACCAGCCCGGCCGCCTCGACCAGGGCGGCCACGTCCTCCGGCTCGTTGAAGACGAAGTCGAGGTCGACGGGTACGTCGAACCACAGCTCGTTGTGGCGTACGGCGGTGCCCGCGTGCATCCCGAGCACCAGCCAGCCCCCGGGTGCGAGCGGCCGCACGAGCGCGGCGATGGCGTCGGGGAGCTCGGAGGCGGCGAGGTGGATGAGCGAGTACCAGCCGAGCACCGCCGACCAGCCCGGCGCCGTGGTCGGGCGCATCAGCTGGCGCAGGTCGCCGACCTCGTAGGTGCCCTCGGGGAAGCGGCGACGAGCCTCGGCGATCATCCCGGGCGACAGGTCGATGCCGGTGGCGTCCGCACCCGCGGCGGCCAGGTACGCCGTCGTGTAGCCGGGGCCGCAGCCGGCCTCGACCATCGGTCCCCCGTCGGCGTGGGCGACCACGCGGTCGAGCAGCCAGCGCTCGAAGGGCAGGCCGCTCATCTCGTTGACCATCTGCTCGGCGTACACCGCTGCCACCGCGTCGTACGACGCGCGCACCCGGGCGTCCCGGGCCGCGCCACCCTCCGCGAGCACGCTCTCGCGGTCGACGTCGGGTGCTGCCGCGGCCGGAGCCACCGACTCGGGCGGGTCACCGAGCAGATGCATCCACCGGCTGTCCCGGTCACCGCCACGGCGCGGGAGCTCCTGCACCAGCCCGCGTTCGGCCATCCGGCGCAGGGTCTCCTCGACCGCACCCCGGTCAGCGAACGCGTGCAGCCGCTCGGTCCGGCTCTTGAGCTCACCCGGTGCCTGCGGCCCGCGCAGCAGCAGCACGGTGACCAGCGCCCGCTCGTCCTCGGCCAGCTCGAGCTGCTCGCCGAGGGTCTGGTGGTACTTCAGCGTCCGGCGCCCGGTGTCGGACCACACGATCCGCACCAGCCCGCGGTCCTTCAGCCTGCGGGCGGCCTGCTCGACGGTCTGCTCGTCGTAGTCGGTGACCGGGTCACGGCTGCTGCTCTGGTTGCACGCGGTGCGCAGGGAGTTGAGGGACAGCGGGTACGACGCCGGCACGGTCACCTGCTTCTCGAGCAGGCTGCCGAGGACTCGCTGCTCCTCCGGGTCGAGGACTGGCAGATCGGGCACGACCCCGACCTTACTGACCCGCCACACTGTCCTGGTGCCAGTCGACCCGATCCAGCGACTCCTCGCGGATCCGCCCGACCTTCCGGTGCGCACCGGCCTCGCGGACGTCGCCGCCGCGCTCCGGGCCGACGGCGCGGTCGTCGTCCAGGCGCCGCCAGGCACCGGCAAGACCACGCTGGTCCCGCCCGCGGTCGCCGCCCAGGTGAGTGGTCACGTCGTCGTCACCCAACCGCGCCGGATCGCCGCCCGGGCCGCGGCACGTCGGCTGGCCCACCTCCTGGGCGAGCCGGTCGGCGAGACGGTTGGCTACTCGGTGCGCGGCGACCGCCAGGTGAGCGGCCGCACCCGGATCGAGGTCGTGACGACCGGGGTGCTCCTCCGGCGCCTGCAACGGGACCCGGCGCTGCCCGGCATCGACGCGGTGGTCCTCGACGAGGTCCACGAACGCCAGCTCGACGCGGACCTCACGCTGGCGATGCTGGTCGACGTGCGCGCCAACCTGCGCCCCGACCTGCTCCTGGTCGCCATGTCCGCGACCGTCGAGGCGGAGCGGACCGCGGCGCTCGTCGGCGGCGCTGCACCGGCTTCCGTGGTCACGGTGCCCGGGGCACTGCATCCGGTGACCGAGGTCTGGTGCCCGCTGCCGCCCGGCGTACGCCGAGCCGACGACCGCGGGATCACGCCGCGGTTCCTCGACCATGTCGCCTCCTGCGTACGGCGAGCGCTGGCCGAGCGGGACGGCGACGTACTGGTGTTCCTGCCGGGGGTGGCCGAGGTCTCGGGAGTCACCTCCCGGCTGGCCGGGATCGAGGCCGACGTACGGCCGCTGCACGGGCGGTTGCCACCGCGGGAGCAGGACCTCGCCCTGACCGTCGGGGACCGGCGCCGGGTCGTCGTCTCGACGGCCGTCGCCGAGTCGTCGCTGACGGTGCCGGGCGTGCGCGTGGTCGTGGACGCCGGGCTGTCGCGCCAGCCCCGCACCGACCACCGCCGCGGGCTCGCCGGGCTGGTCACGGTGGGCGTCAGCCGCGCGGCCGCCGAGCAGCGTGCCGGCCGGGCCGGCCGCGAGGGACCGGGCAGCGTCTACCGCTGCTGGTCGCAGGCCGAGCACGCCCACCTGGACGCGCATCCCGAGCCCGAGATCGCGACGGCCGACCTCACGTCGTTCGCCCTCGAGATCGCGACCTGGGGCCATCCCGACCCGGTCGACCTCGCCCTGATGGACCAGCCTCCGGCACCTGCGTTGGCCGCGGCCCGCGCGACCCTCGCCGGACTCGGTGCCGTCTCGGACGACGGCGCGGTGACCGAGCGTGGCCGGCAGATCGCCGGCATCGCGGCCGACCCGCGGCTGGCCCGCGCGCTGCTCGACGGCGCGGACGCCGTGGGCGCCCGACGCGCCGCGGAGGTCGTGGCGCTGCTGTCGGAGGACGTGCGGGCACCCGGCGGCGACCTGGTCGCCGCGCTGCGCGCCGTACGCCGAGGCGGGCCGGGCGCCGCTGCCTGGGCGGCCTCGGCGAAGCAGCTGCAGGCGGCACCCTCCTCGCCGCCCGGGCGACCCGGCGAGCGGATGGGCGACGACGTCGCCGTCGGACTGGTCGTCGCGTTGGCGCACCCCGACCGGATCGCGCGCCTGCGACCGGGAGGTACGGCGTACCTGATGACCTCGGGGACCGGAGCCGTCCTGCCCGCCGGATCCGCGCTCGCCGGGCTGCCGTGGCTGGCGGTCGCCGACGCGGACCGTCGGCCGGGTGTCCGCGACGCCACCATCCGTTCGGCGGCACCGCTCGCCGAGGACGTCGCTTTGGAGGCGGCCACCGCCCTGTGGCAGGAGTCGGAGGAGGTCACCTGGTCCGACGGCCGCGTGGTCGCCCGCCGGGTCGTGGCGCTCGGCGCCATCGAGCTCACCTCGGCCGCGATCACCGACCCGCCGCCGGCACTGGTCGCCGCCGCCGTCCGTGAGGGTCTGCGCCAGGAGGGGCTCGCGCTGTTGCCGTGGAGCGAGCCAGCGGTGGCCCTGCGCTCCCGGATGGCCTTCCTGCACCGGGCTCTGGGCGATCCGTGGCCCGACGTGTCCGACGAGGCGCTCACGGCGGGCATCGAGACCTGGTTGGGTCCCGAGCTCGCCCGCATCCGGAGCGCGCGCGACCTGCGCAAGGTGGACGTGCTCGCTGCGCTGCGCCGCCTGCTGCCCTGGCCCGAGGCCGGGCGGCTCGATGAGCTCGCGCCCGAACGGGTGCAGGTGCCGAGCGGGTCGAGCGTGCGGGTCGACTACGACGGCGACCAGCCGGTGCTCGCCGTACGGATCCAGGAGGTCTTCGGCTGGACCGCGGCCCCCGCGCTCGCGGGAGGCCGGGTGCCGCTGCTCCTACACCTGCTGTCGCCCGCGCGCAGGCCGGCCGCCGTCACCGCCGACCTGGCATCGTTCTGGGCCTCTGGCTACCCGCAGGTGCGCGCCGAGCTCCGTGGCCGCTATCCCAAGCACGCCTGGCCGGAGGACCCCACCGGCGAGCCGCCCACGCGCGGCGTACGGCGCCCAGGGTCCCGTCAGTGACCGGCCAGCCAGGTGACGGCGCCGAGCTCCGGGTCCCAGCGGCGCAGCTGGGTGAGAGTCAGGACCTGGTCGCGGTGGCCGAGGACATCGAGTGCTCGCTGGACGCTGCCCCTGGCGACCCGGCGTGCCAGCGTCACGTGCGGGAGCCAGCCGACGTGCTGGCGGTCGGGCACCTGCACCCGCACGGCCAGGACCCGTCGTACGACGTCGTCCTCGATGTCCAGTGCCCGTGCGATCGTGACCCGATGCCCGCCGAGGAGCAGCAGGCCGGAGGCGCGTGCCTGCACCGGCAGGAGCGTGCCCAGGCGGGCCAGGGCCACATCGATGGCGCTCTCAGGAAGGCTCGGTGCCGACACCACGGTCACGTGGGGGGAGTTGGTCGTGCCGCCGTGGTCGAGCTGGGAGGGCAGCCCCGCGTCGTGCAGCGCCTGCCAGTCACGGCGCAGCAGCTCCTGGCCGGCGTCGTCCGGCACCAGCTCGAGGGCGTGCATCTTCGGCATCAGACCGACGCCTGGACGCGTGCTTCCGCCATGCCCCGAACCTAGCGATACTCCGGGCATGGCACTCCTCGACAGCTGGACGCAGTCGTCCCACACCGCCGACGGGGTCACCCACCCGACGTACCGCAAGGGCTCCGGCCCCGGTGTCATCGTGATCCACGAGATCCCCGGGCTCACCCCGGAGGTCATCGCGTTCGCGGAGGAGGTCGTCGCCGCCGGCTTCACCGTCGTGCTTCCGCACCTCTTCGGGACGCCCGAGCGGCCGATGTCCCCGGCGTACATCGGCAAGGTGCTGCCCAAGCTCTGCGTCAGCCGGGAGTTCACGACCATGGCCACCGGGCAGACCTCGCCGATCGCGGTGTGGCTGCGCTCGCTGGCCCGCTCGTTGCACGGTGAGCTCGGCGGCCCCGGCGTCGGCGCGCTCGGCATGTGTTTCACCGGCGGGTTCGCGCTGGCGATGATGGTCGACACGTCGGTGGTCGCGCCGGTGCTCGCCCAGCCGTCGCTGCCGTTCGCGGTCGGACGCAAGCGGGGCGCCGACCTCAACCTCTCGCCCGCCGACCTCGCCGACGTCCGCGCCCGTGCCGCCGGCGGCTGCCAGGTCCTCGGCCTGCGCTACCGCGACGACATGACCGTCGGCACCCGCTTCGACACCCTCACCGAGGAGATCGGCGATGCCTTCATCCGGGTCGAGTTCGACGGCAAGGGCCACTCCACGCTCACCGAGCACCGCCAGCAGGAGGGCGTCGACCGGGTGTTGGCGTTCTTCGGCGAGAAGCTGCACGGTTGATTCGGGATTCTTGACGGTTGAGTCGGGACTTGTGACCGTCGAGTCGGGACTTTCGGCCACCACGGAGGCCAGCCAACGTGCACAGGCCGCCGTACGACGGGCGTGTCCACAGGCACTGGTTCCGCGACTGACCGGCCGTCTCCGGCCGCGGCACTGTCGAGCCATGGATGCCTGGCCCGATGAACCGTTCACCCGCTTCGACCTCCCGCAGCTGGATCGCACGGAGGCCGACCTTCGCCGCGGTCGACGTTCAGGAGACGTCCGCCAGGTCGTGCGCGGTGTCTTCGCCTCCGCACACCGCGAGCACTCGATCGAACTCCGGGTGGCCGCGCTCGCCAAAGTCGTCCCCGCTCACCATGTCGTCACCGACCGCACGGCAGCCTGGTTGCACGGCGTCGACGCACATACGTACGGCGAACACGACGGCGTACCGCCGATCGAGTGGTGTGCACTTCGCGGCCACGAGCCCACGACCCTCCCGGGAGCCGACGGGCGCACACGTGACCTCCATCCGTCCGACGTGATGCTCCTCGATGGCGTACGCGTCACGACACCGCTCCGTACCGCGCTCGACCTCGGCTGCTGCCTACGCCGCCGCGAGGCGTTTGCCGCGGTGTGCGCGCTCGCGCGTGGACACCACCTCACGAGCGCCGACCTGATGAGGGCGCTGCCGCGCTACCGACGCCGCCGCGGCGTCGTCCAACTCCGCGGGCTGATCCCGCTGGTCGACGGGCGGTTCGAGTCGCAACGTGAGGCCTGGTGCTTCCTGGCCATCGCCGACGCCGGCATCGCGCCGCCCGAGCCACAGGTGTGGATCGAGATCGACGGCGTACCGACGTACCGTCTGGACCTCGCCTACCGACGGCGGCGGATCTGCGTCGAGTACGACGGGCACGAGGCTCATTCGTCTGACGAGCAACGTGCGCACGACCGGGCCCGACGTGGCTGGCTACGAGATCACGGCTGGACCGTCATCGTCGTCCGTGAGGGCGACTTCACCGGCGAAGCGCTCGACCAGTGGCTCGGCGAGCTGCGGGCTGCGCTCGACCCGACGTACTCCAACCGTCGCTGGTGACGGAAAGTCCCGACTCAAGCGTCAAAACTCCCGACTCAACCGTCAGAAGTCCCGACTCAACCCCTCAGACCGACAGCACCAACCCGCTCGTCGGGACCCCGGTGCCGGCCGTGACGACGAGGTGCTCGATGTTGTCGACCGGGTTGACCGAGGTGCCGCGGATCTGGCGGACGCCCTCGGCGATGCCGTTCATGCCATGGATGTAGGCCTCACCGAGCTGGCCGCCGTGGGTGTTGAGCGGGAACTTCCCGTCGACCTCGATCGCGCCGTCGGCAATGAAGCCGGGGGCCTCGCCGCGGCCGCAGAAGCCGAGCTCCTCGAGCTGCATGAGCACGTACGGCGTGAAGTGGTCGTAGAGGATGCCCATCCGCATGTCGCTCGGGCCCAGCCCGGACTGGCGCCACAGCTCGCGTCCGACCACGCCCATCTCGGGGATGCCGATGTCGTCGCGGTAGTACGACGTCATCACGAACTGGTCCGCGCCGCTCCCCTGCGCCGCCGCGGAGATGTACGCCGGCTTCTGCTTCAGGTCGCGGGCCCGCTCGGCGGAGACGACCACCAGGGCCACCGCGCCGTCGGACTCCTGGCAGCAGTCGAGCAGGTGCAGCGGGTCGACGATCATCCGCGAGGCTTGGTGGTCCTCGATGGTGATCGGCTTGCCGTAGAAGAACGCGTTGGGGTTGGTGGCCGCGTGCCGCCGGTCGGCCACCGCGACGGCGCCGAAGTCGGCCGAGGTCGCGCCGTACTCGTGCATGTAGCGGGTCGCCTGCATCGCCACCGTCGCCGCCGGCGTGCCGAGGCCCATCGGGTAGGACCAGGCGTTGTCGAGGCCGTTGGTGTTGACCTGCGTCGCGGCGGCCACGGAGACCTGGCCGAAGCGCGACTCCGAGCGCTCGTTGAAGCCGCGGTAGCAGACGACGACGTCCGCGACACCGGTCGCGACCGCCATCGCTGCCTGCTGCACGGTCGCGCAGGCGGCGCCGCCGCCGTAGTTGATCCGGCTGAAGAAGCGCATCTCCTTCATGCCGAGCTCGCGGGCGACCGCGATCTCGGAGGAGGTGTCCATGGTGAACGTCGTGAGCCCGTCCACGTCGTCGGCCGTCAGCCCGCAGTCCGCGAGGGCGTGCTGCACCGCTTCCACGGACAGCTGTAGCTCGGAGCGCCCGGACGCCTTGGAGAACTCGGTCGCGCCGATGCCGGCGATCGCGGCCTTCCGATAGAGGCTCATGCCTTCACCCGAACCGTTCCCGTGACGTGGTCGCCGAGCGAGACCGATCCGACGACCTTGATCGTCGCGATGCCGTCCTCGACCGACTCCACGGTCCCGTTGAAGGTCAGCGTGTCGTAGGGGTGCGCGGGCGCGCCGAGGCGGATCGCGATCCCCTTGAGCTCCGCATCACTCATCCCGAATTCCTTGCCAAGCCAGTCCACGACGTACCGCTCGACCAGCCCGTTGCTGGTCAGGATGTTCATGAAGATGTCCTTCGACCCGGCCGCCTGCGCGATGTCGCGGTCGTGGTGCACGTCCTGCCAGTCGCGGGTCGCGATCGCGGTGCTCACGATCGTGGTCGGCGTCATCGGCAGGCTCCATGCCGGGATCTGCTGCCCGGCTTCCAAGCTCTTCACAGCTTCCTCCAGATCGGCAGGGTCAGCTCGTCGTCGATGCGGCGGTAGTCCACGCGCAGGCGCATCCCGATCTCGATCTCGTCGTCAGCGACGTCCACGACCTCGCCGACCATCCGGACGCCCTCGTCGAGGTCGACCAGCGCGATCACGATCGGCAGCTCCTTGCCCGGGACGGGCGGGTAGCGGTGCACGACGTACGAGAAGACCGTCCCGGTCCCCGCCGACACGACGTGGCCGCGGTCGAACTTGCCGCACTCCACACACGTGGGGCCGGGCGGGAAGCGGAGTACGCCGCAGGCGTTGCACTTCTGGATGCGCAGCTCGCCGGTCGCCGTACCGTCCCAGAAGAACTGCGAGTCCCGGCCCATCATCGGCCGGATCACCCCGGCGGTCATGACTTCTCCTTCGGAATGAACTTGAGCACCCGGAAGAGCATCGTGGCGACCCGCTCGTCGCCGACGTACCAGGTGTTGCGCGACGTCACGAAGTAGCCCTCGCCCATCGCGGTGTTCTTGGGGCCGACGACCGAGTCCAGCGCCGTCGTCACCCGGAGCTGCTCGCCGACCCGCAGGTAGCGCTCGTAGGTCTGCTCGCAGTTGGTGCCGAGCACAGCCGTGTAGCCCTCGTCGGTGAGGATCTCCATCATCCGGCTCAGCGGGTCGTCGTCGGGCCGGCGCCGGCCGAGGCCGGGCATCGTCCACACCTGCGCCATCGACGGCGGTGCCTCGCCGGTGCGGAAGCGCGAGTTCTCGTAGCCCATCGCGTCCAGCCAGGTGCCGATCGTGGCCTGGTTGACCTCGTACGGCGCCTGCGACTCGGACGCCTCACCGAGCGCCTTGATCCGCTCAGCCTCGGCCATGATCCGATCGTGCGCGCCCTCCACCGGAGCCGCGCTCATCGGGGCACCCGCGGCAGCCCGAGCCCGAACATCGCGATCAGCTCGCGCTGCACCTCCTGCACGCCACCACCGAAGGTGAGCACCAGGTTGCGCTTGGCCTGTCCGTCCAGGTAGGTCATCAGGTCGCCGGTCTCCTTGTCAGACGGGTCGCCGTAGCGGTGCACGATGTCGACCAGGTCAGCAGAGAGATGCTGCACCTGGTCGGCCGCGAAGACCTTCGACGACGATGCGTAGCCGACGGAGATCTCGCCCACCGCGGCGGCGCGGGCGACCTCCCAGTTGAGCAGCTCGTTGACGCGGAAGACCGCGGTCACGTCGCCCATCACCCGGCGTACGTCGGGGCGGTCGATGACGCCGGCCTTCGTGGCCCACTCGGCGACCCGGTCGCGCAGTCCCTCGATCCGGCCCGCGGGTCCGAGCATCACGCGCTCGTGGTTGAGCTGGGTGGTGATCAGCTTCCAGCCCTGGTTCTCCTCGCCGACGAGCATGTCGACCGGCACCCGCACGTCGTTGAAGTACGTCGCGTTGACGTGGTGCGAGCGGTCGGCCGTGATGATCGGCGTGTGGGAGTAGCCGGGGTCGGTGGTGTCGACGATCAGGATCGAGATGCCCTTGTGCTTGGGGGCGTCCGGGTCGGTGCGTACGGCGAGCCAGAGGTAGTCGGCCTGGTGCCCGCCCGTCGTCCAGAGCTTCTGGCCGTTGACGACGTAGTGGTCGCCGTCGCGTCGTGCCGTCGTCCGCAGCGAGGCCAGGTCGGTGCCGGCGTCGGGCTCGCTGTAGCCGATCGCGAAGTGCACGTCGCCGGCCAGGATCCGCTTCAGGAACAGGTCCTTCTGCTTCTCGGTGCCGTACCTGATCAGCGTCGGGCCGACCGTCTGCAGGGTCACGGCGGGCAGGTGCACGTCGGCGCGCTGCGCCTCGTTGGCGAAGATCGTCTGCTCGATCTCGCCGAGCCCGTGGCCGCCGTACTCCTTCGGCCAGCCGACGCCCATCCAGCCGTCCTCGCCCATCTGGCGCACCACGCGCTGGTAGGTCTCGCCGTGCCGGTCGAGCGCCATGTCGCGGTGGTCGTTGCCGTCGGCGAGCCCGGTGAAGTAGGAGCGCAGCTCGGCCTTGAGCGCGCGCTGCTCGGCGGTGAGCTCGAGGTTCTTGGTCGCCGGGTCCTCGACGCGTACGTCCTCGGCCTGCACCTCGAGCGCGTGCCCGATGTCGGTGATCCAGGAGAAGTAGCGGTGCATCGGGTAGGTGATGTCGACGCCCATGCCGCCGTGCAGGTGGTGGCAGGTGCGCATCGCGCCGGGCGCCTCGTGGCAGACCCAGTACGCCGCGACCGCGAGGTCGTCGGCGACGTCGATGCCGTTGGCGATCCGCCAGGCGGCGTTGTCGGCCGCGAGGTCGATCGTGCGCGAGGCGATGTAGACGTCCGCGATCTGCATCGCCACCGCCTGGAACTCCGCCAGCGACCGGCCGAACTGCGTCCGTCCCTTGATGTACGTCGCGGTGAGGTCGCGCGCACCGACCACCAGGCCGGCGGCTGTGAGGGCCAGTCCAGCCACGGCCAGGTCGGTGAGCACCCGCGCGGCGTCCGCACCGGGCAGCAGCTCGGCGGGCGCGCCGTCGAGCACGACGGTGTGCTGCGGGGTGTCGTACGACGACCCCGACTGCAGCAGCTCGACGCCCGGGCCGTTCGGATCCACCAGCGCGACGACCGGGCCGTCGGCGGAGGTCGCGGTCACCAGCAGACGGGCCGCGCGGTCGGCGTACGTCACGCCGATCTTGCGGCCGGTCACGGTCCCGTCGGCGTACGACGCCGTGGGGGCTGCTCCCATCGGGAGGCCGACCTCGCGCAGCGCCGGGGTCAGCAGCGTCTCGCCGGTCGCGACCCCGGGCAGCAGCGCGGCGCGCTGGTCGTCGGACCCGGCCGCCGCGAGCGTCAGGACGCCGCAGCACAGCGTCTCCCACACCGGGAGCTGGACGGCACGCTGACCGAGCTCGCGCAGCAGGGCGGCCACCTCGGGCAGGCCGAGGCCCTCACCGCCCTGGGCTTCGGGGACCGGCAGGCCCAGCAGCCCGGCGGCGGCGAACGCCGCCCAGGTCTGCGCTGAGTCTTCGGTCGCCCGGTCCAGAGCCTCGCGGGCGACCGAGCGGACAGCCTCGACTGACTCAGCAGTCTCCGCCGAGGTTTGGGGGTCCAACGTCACGTGCATCTCCTACGACCGTCTCGGTACGAACGCAATGGCAAAACTGTAACCTGTTCTACATTAGCCCGCCGCGATCGTCGAGAGTGAGGGCCACCCGGTGCGCCTGCCATCTCCGCAAGCGTTGCTCAAGCACCAGCTCCTGGGCCACGTCTACGTCCCCTACGTGCGGATCCCCGAGGGACGCATGGTCGAGCTGCCGGGCCGCGGGTCGACGTACGTCACCGACACGCCGGGGCCGTCGGCCGACTCCCCCACGATCGTCCTGCTGCACGCAGTCGGCTGCACCGGGCTGCTGACCTGGTTCCCGTCGATCGAGCCGCTGTCGCGGCGGTTCCGAGTCGTGACGCTCGACCAGCGCTGGCACGGGCGGGGCATCCAGTCCGACGAGTTCTCGCTCTACGACTGCGCCGACGACGTCGCGGCACTGATCGAGGTGCTCGGGCTCGATCACGTGATCGTCGCCGGCTACTCGATGGGCTCGATCATCGCCCAACGCGTGTGGCGCCAGCACCCGGAGGTCGTGTCGGGGCTCGTGCTGTGTGCCACCACGGACCGCTTCCGGTCGTCGGTCGCGGAGCGCGGCTTCCACGCCGGGGTCGAGGCGGCGATGCTCGGGACGCGCGGACTGTCCCGCTCGCGCATCGCCAGACTCGGAGCGCGTACGGCGGCCCGGGCGCTCGACCTGCCGCCCGACGACGTGCACGAGTGGGCGTTCGCGGAGTTCCGCAGCACCAGCCCGTGGGCCGTCGGCCAGGCGGTCGCCGCACTGGGACGGCACCACTCGCGGCCATGGCTCCCCCGGATCGACGTACCCACCGCCGTGGTCGTCACCCTGCAGGACCACGTGCTGCCGCCCGACAACCAGATCGCGCTGGCCCGCCGGATCCCCGGCGCCACCATCCACGACATCAAGGCCGGCCACGCGGCGTGCGTGCTGCAGGCCGACCGGTTCGTGCCGGCGCTGCTCGAGGCAGTGACGACCGTCAACGCCCGACGTCGGGACTTCAGCGGCCGGAGGCGGCCTTCTTCTTCCTTGCTCGCCTGATCGGCGCCGGCGGCGCCTGCGCGCTCACCACAGCGGCCTTCAGGAGGGCGAGCTCGACCGGGAACCGCTGGACCAGGTCCCGCACGTCCGGCATCGACTCCTTGCACGCGATGATCCCGACGTGCACCTGGCCGTTGTTGGACATCACGGTGATGTTGACTCCCGCGCCGTGGAAGACGGGGCCGAGCGGGTAGAGCCCGTCGATCCGGGCGCCCATGAAGTAGAGCGGCACCGGCGGGCCGGGCACGTTGGAGATGACCAGGTTGTGCACGACCGGGTGCTTCTCGGGCAGCTTCAGGCCGGCGTACGCGCGGACCGCGAGGCCGAACGTCCGCGGTGCGGCGAACTCCGCCCAGTCCTGCAAGGAGTCCGCGCTGATCGCCTGGTGGTGCTCCTTGGCGTGCTTGTTGCGCAGCGCCAGGTCCTGCAGGCGCTCGAGTGGGTCCTCGGTGTCGGTGCCGAGCTTGGCGAAGAGCGCCGAGACCTTGTTGGCGCCGCCCGAACGCTTCGACTCCGCACGCACCGACACCGGCACGGTCGCCAGCAGCGAGCTCGAGGGCAGCTCGTCGCGCTCGAGCAGGTAGGAGCGGAGCGCGCCGCCGGCGATGGCCAGGACCACGTCGTTGACGGTGGTCCCGGTGGCGTTCTTGATCTGCCGGATGTCCTCGATGTCCATGTCGGCCAGCGCGATCGCGCGCTGCCCGGTGATCGTGCCGTTGAACGACGTCCGCGGGGCCGAGAACGGCGCGGCCATCGCCGTACCCGCCCGGGCCCGGCCGACGGTCTTGGTGACGAGCTGGGCCGACGGCGTCAGCAGGCGTACGGCGTTGAGCGGGCGGGTCACCGTGGTGACCAGCGCGCGCCCGAAGAGCTCGCTCTGCCCCGGCTCGCGGCCGAGCACCAGCGGCTCGGCCGGTGCCATCGGCGGCTCGTCCGCCTCGAGGCTGCACAGGTGCGAGAGCAGGTTGGAGCCGGAGACCCCGTCGACGGTCGCGTGGTGCATCTTCATGAAGACGACGACCGAGTCGTGGTCGTGCTCCCCGCCGTACCCCTCGATCACCCACATCTCCCACAGCGGCCGCGAGCGGTCCAGCGGCAGGCCGGCGAAGTGGCTGGTGAGCTCGGCGAGCTCGGCCGGCCCGCCTGGCGACGGCAGGGCCAGGCGGTGCACGTGCCGGTCGATGTCGAAGTGCCGGTCGTGGACCCAGATCGGGTGGTCCAGCCCGAGGGGCACTTTGCGCAGCCGCCGCGTGAACTCGGGGACGTCGCGCACCCGGCGGTCGATCTCGGCGCGGAACGCCTCGAACGTGTAGCCGCCCGGCATGGTGCTCGGGTCGAGCACGATGACGCCGCACACGTGCATCAGCTGAGCAGGGGTCTCCAGGTAGAGAAAACTCGCGTCAAGCCCCGACAACCGCTCCATGACAGCCCGCTTCCCCTCAGCGCACGCGTCAACCAGTGCACGCGTCTAACAATGAAACATGTTCTAATTCTAACGAGCCGAGCGCCCGCAGGACACGTGTGACTGGTCACTCACGGGAACCCTCCCCCGCCGTACGCCGTTGAACCCCTGATGGCATCTCACCCTGCTTCCGACATCGACGCCGAGCTCGACCGCCAGACCGACACCCTCGTCTCGCTGGCTATCCCGCACTCGCCGGGCTGTCCGAGGGTGAGTTCCGTGCCCTCGTCGAACCGTTGCGCGAGCCGCTTCGCGCCGCCGTCACCGGCGACCCGACGCCCACCCCGGAGCGCGCGCCGTTCGTGCTCGTCGTCAACCGCACGCTCGTCCCTGTCTCCGCGCGCGTGGAGCTGGTCGCCCTCGGCGGTCGGCCCGGCGTGCTCAACCGGCACTTCGCCGACGTCGACACCTTCGCCCCGATCCTCGACCTGCCGGACGCCGAGGTGTACGCCGTGCTCGACGTCGAGCGCGGCGAGGAGTTCTGCGGGGTCCGCCCCGCTGACGCCGCGGTCACCATCGCCGACCGGGGCCGGACGCCGATCACCATGGACGAGGGGCTCTGCCTCCTGCACGCGTCGCCGGGAGCGCTCGAGAAAAACAAGTGCTTCCACACCGCGGCCTCCCGCGGCACCGACAAGCGGGTCCCCGCACTGTGGATCTCGAAGAACGCGCCCACCCTCGGCTGGTGCTGGGAGCACAACCACCACACCTGGTTGGGAGTGGCCTCGGCCGGGGCACGCGTCGCCGCCTGACCCTCCTACTTCAGCCGAGGTTCTACATTTGTCGGCATGGGTTTCCTTCGTCGCCAGCTGGTGACCGCCGCACTCACCGCCAACGCGATCCGCCCGACGCCCGGCTACCAGGCGAGTGTCCCCTCGTTCTTCGCCGGCTGGCTGACCACCGAGCTCGCGCCGCACCTGATGGCCGTCACCGCCGCCGACACCGCCGCGCACGTCCTAGGAAGAAAGGCGGAGCGCGGCAAGAGGGGCCGTCGTGCGGGCCTGGCGCTGGCCGGGCTCAACCTCGCCGGTCAGGCCTACCTGGTCGACCAGGCGCGGCGGTCGCGCACCAGGGTCGAGGACGCGCTCGTCGAGGGACTCGGCGTCGACTATGTGGAGCAGCTCGACGCGAAGCCGACGCCGGCCGAGCTGGCGACCCCGTGGCGGCGGTTGTGAACCCGTTCCGGATGCGCAACACCGACGTCGTGGTCGAGAAGAACATCCCGTACGCCCCCGAGCACGGCAAGCGCGGCCTGCTCGACGTCTACCGGCCCGCCGCCGGCACCGACGGCCGCGCGCCGGTCCTGCTGCAGGTCCACGGCGGTGCGTGGACGATCGGCAACAAGGACCAGCAGGGCATCCCGCTGATGCAGCACCTCGCCGCGAAGGGCTGGATCTGCGTGGCGATCAACTACCGCCTCGCCCCTCGCGACCCGTTCCCGGCCCAGATCGTCGACGTGAAACGTGCGATCGCGTGGATCCGCGACCACATCGCCGAGTACGGCGGGGACCCGGACTACATCGCGATCACCGGCGGCTCCGCGGGCGGGCACCTGACCGCGCTCGCCGCCGTCACCGCCAACGACCCCGACTACCAGCCCGGCTTCGAGGGCGCCGACACCAGCGTCGCCGTCGCCGTCCCGCACTACGGCGTCTACGACTTCGCCGGCTCCACCGGGCTGCGATCGGCCGAGCTGATGCGCGACAAGTTCCTCGCCCCGCGCGTCGTCAAGCAGCGCTGGGCCGACGACCCCGATGTCTTCGAGGCCGGCACTCCCCTCCTGCAGATCGACAAGGACGCCCCCGACTTCTTCGTCCTCCACGGCGCCCACGACTCCCTCGTCGCCGTCGACCAGGCCCGCCTCTTCGTCGCTCGCCTCCGCGACATCTCCGGTGCCACCGTCGTCTACGCCGAGCTCCCCGGCACCCAGCACGCCTTCGACGTCTTCCCCTCCATCCGCTCCGCCCACGTCGTGCGCGCCATCGACCGCTACCTGCACTGGCACTGGAACGGCTGGCGCCGCGAGCGGGCCCTCGCTGCCGGGTGACGCTAGGGCAGACCCGCGTGTGGCGCGGGGGCGCGATAGGTCAGCACCTGTCCGGTGCGCTCACCGCCACCGTGCTGCCAGTCGAGCCGCTCCCAGTCGGTGGCGACGATGTGCAGCCGGCGGCCGTCGGGACCGCCCAGCATGCAGGCGAAGCAGCCGCGGTCGACCTCGACCGTGTCCAGCACCTGGCCGCCCTCGGCGACGCGGCGACAGTGCCGGTTGGGCACGTCGGCGTACCAGACCGCGCCGGACGCATCGAGGCAGATGCCATCCGGCGCAGCGCCCTCACCGAGCTCCGCCCAGGTCCGCCGTGAGCTGAGCGAGCCGTCGTCGTCGATGGTGAACGCCGTGAGCCGGGCCGCGTGCGACTCCGCCACGATCAGGGTCGAGCCGTCCGGAGTCACCGCCATGCCGTTGGGGAACCACAGGTCGTCGGCGACGTCACGGGTCTCGCCGTCGGGCGTGATGACCGCCGCGATGCCGGGACGCGGCTCCTCGCCCGGCATCGAACCAGGCATGTTCACGTAGACCCGGCCACGTTGGTCGACGACGATCTCGTTCCACGGGCGCCCGGTCGCGCCGTACGGCGTCAGGTCGGGGCCGGCGACGACGCCGGCCGGCGTCGTGTAGATCTCGCGACCGTCGGGCAGCCAGTCGACCGAGACCGGCAACCCGGCGATCCGGCGGACGACCGACACGGCGCCGTCGCCGGAGACGGTGACCACCTCCCCGGCGAGCCAGTCACAGAGCCACAGGACTCCGTCGTGCCAGCGAGGTGACTCGCCCATCGCCAGGCCGGTCGCGAGCACCTGGGTCGTCATGGTCAGACAGACCGTGACCGGTGCGCCGACTCATCGCCCGCGAGCAGAGCGCCGATGACCCGGGCCCCTTCGGCGAAGCGCGCCGGGTTGGGGCCGGCGTAGTTGAGCCGCACGTACGGCCCGGCCGGCTCGGCGGGGAACCACTCGGCGCCGGACGCGATGACGACGCCGGCCCGGTCACAGTCCACGACGAGCCGGTCGACGTCGGTCCCGTCGGGCAGCCGCACCCACAGGTTCAGGCCGCCCGCGGGGAGCTGCTCGACCGCTGCCGCCGGCAGGTGCTCGCGTACGGCGGCGGCGAGCAGGTCGCGTCGCGCCCGCAGCTGCTCCCGCAGCCCACGCCGGTGCGTGCGCCATCCCGGCTGGGTGACGACCTCGAGCGCGGCGACCTGCAACAGGCTGCTGACGTACATCGACTCGGCACCGCGGTCGGCCAGGATGCGCTCGCGGGCCGGGCCCCGGACGATCGCCGCCGCGACCCGGACCGCCGGGGACACGCTCTTGGACAGCGACCGGAGGTAGACGACGTGGCCGGAGTCGTCCTGGGCTGCCACAGGCACGGCAGTCGTGGTGATGCCGAAGTCGTGCGCCCAGTCGTCCTCGACCAGGAAGGCGCCGTACGAGCGCACCACGTCGAGTATCTGGCTGTGCAGCCCGACCGGCCACTGCGCGCCGGTGGGGTTGGCGTAGTTCGGCTGCGCGTAGAAGACGCGTGCGCCCGACTCGTCGAAGGCGCGAGCCAGCTCGGCCGGGTCGGGACCGTGCGGGCCGGTCGGCACCGGCACGATCCGGACGCCGGCCCGCTGGGCGGCCAGGATGGCGCCCCAGTACGTCGGGGACTCCAGCAGCAGCGGCTGCCCCGGCGCGACGAGCGAGCGGAAGATCGAGCTGAGCCCGCTCTGGCTCCCGGGGAGGACGATGACGTCGCTCGCCGCGGCCGGGGTGACACCGGCCGGGGTCGCGGAGGCGAGCTCGTGGGCGAACCAGGACTGCAGCTCGGGCAGGCCCGCAGCCGGCGCTCGCCCCAGCGCGCCATCGCCGCGCGCGGCCCGGGTGAGCGCCGCCCTGACCAGCCGCTCCGGCAACAGCTCGCGATCGGGGTAGCCGGCGTGCAACGCGATGACGTCGTTGGGCGTGCTGCGCAGCGCGGCGGGCATCGACCGGATCCGCGCCTGAGGCGACCGCAGGGCCGCAGTCTGCCAGCCGTAGTCGACCGGCCGGGCGGTGCGGATGCTGCGGACGAAGGTGCCGACCCCGGGCCTGGTCTCGATCAGCCCCTCACCGGTCAGGGTGCGCAGCGCGCGCTGCACCGTCACCGGGCTCGCCTGATGCCGGGTCACGAGCTCGCGGGTCGACGGCAGCCGGGCGCCCGGCGCCGCGCCGGAGATCCAGCTCCGGAGCGCCGCCACGATTCGCGCACTGCTATCGTCGTTCATGAACAGGCAGAGTAGCGCTATCGCCGTTGCGGACCGTCCGATACCGACCGCGTCGTACGCCGGTCTCGGCTGGGGGCTCCTCGGAGTAGCAGCGTTCTCCTTCACCATGCCGTTCACCCGCGTCGCCGTCGGCGGGCTCTCGCCCCTCTTCATCGGCTCCGGCCGCGCGGTCGTGGCCGCACTCCTCGCCATCGCCGCGCTGATCGTCACCCGCCAGCGCCTGCCCCGAGGCCGACAGTGGGCGCGGCTGGTCGTGGTCGGCGCCGGGATCGTGGTCGGGTTCCCGCTGCTCACGTCGTACGCACTCACCTCGGCGCCCGCGAGCCACGGCGCCGTCGTGATCGCGGTGCTGCCGGCCGCGACCGCGGTGATGGCCGTCCTGCGCGGGCGCGAGCGGCCGCCGCTCGCGTTCTGGGTCGCCTCGGGTCTGGGCGCGCTCGCCGCGGTCGGCTTCGCCTCCGCGCAGTCCGGCGGCTTCGGCGAGCTGCACTCTCTCGATCAGATGTGGCCGGACCTGCTGCTCTTCGGTGCGGTCATCGCCGCCGCGGTCGGGTACGCCGAGGGCGGGCTGCTCGCCCGTGAGCTGGGTGCCTGGCAGACGGTCTCGTGGGCGTTGGTGGTCTGCCTGCCGCTGATGTCGCTCCTGGTGACGACCTCGGCGGCTCGGCACACTCCGGACGGCTCGCCCACCCAGTGGGCCGCCTTCGGCTACCTCGGCGTCGTCAGCATGTTCCTCGGCTTCGTCGCCTGGTACCGCGGCCTCGCCATCGGCCCGATGGCCCAGGTCAGCCAGGTGCAGCTGGTCCAGCCGGTGCTGAGCATCGCGTGGGCCGGGCTGCTGCTGGGTGAGCAGATCACCGCCGCCACCCTGCTCGGCGGTCTCGTCGTCATCGCGTGCGCCGGGAGCGCCGTTCGCGTCCGAACGGTCCGGTGACCTGTTTAACGGACCATAGTTCCCCGTTTTCCTGCGACCCGATCGGTCGCGGCACTAGCCTCCCGCGAGATCCGACCACCGTTCCCGAGGAGCATCGCCCATGCCGTTCCACCCTGCGCGCGCCAAGACGATCGCCGCGGTCGCACTCACGACCGTCACCGTGATGGCGACCATGGGGGCGGCGCACGGGGCCACCTGGTCCGGAGGCGTGGTCGACAGAGGACAGCTGACGGACCACCCCGACCGGCAGGCGGGCCGCGTCGGCGGTGCCGACCCCGTCGGTGACATCACGACCGTCGGCGGGCCGGACGCCGAGGTCCGTGGCACGGCCGACCTCGAGAAGACCACCAGCTCGTACTCCCAGGAGGACTTCGGCACAGACCTGGACCGCTACTGGTACCTGTCCGCCGCGGTCGCCGACGACGTCGCCGACGACTCGGCCGTGGACCACATCGACCTCTCCCTCACCGCGAGCTACCTCAACCCGGCCGGGGCTTCGGCGTCCGTCACCGTCGCCGACACGATGGTGATGGACGACCAGTTCGGATGGTTCCCGGACCACCCCGTGACCGAGCTGCCCCACGTCGCGGTCCAGTCGACGACCGCGACGGGCGCCGGCGACTGCTACGTCGTCCTGTCCACGTCCGACCGCTACGGCATGTTCTCGTCGAGCCTCGTCGACCCGGGCTACACCGCGTTCGTCGGCGCCGGGTGCTTCGAGGGTGCGGCCAACGTGCACGCCACGCTGACGGTGACCGCGGTGAGTGCCGCGGGCTCGGCCAGCGCGACCGACACGGCGACGTACAACCTGGTCAGCCCGGCCACGTCGACGCTGCGTACGACGAGCAAGACGGACTCGACCGGCGGCCGGGGCGCCCCCGTGTCCATGACGGGCCTCTCGACGACCTACCGGCCGGCGACCAAGGACGTGCTCGTCACCATCCGGCCCAAGCGGCTGTCGACGAAGCCGAAGGACTACCGCCAGACCTACACCCTCGCCGAGCAGTACTACGGCCTGACCGGCAAGCTCGACGAGGAGGGCGACCCGGAGACCAAGGACGCCGAGAACGTCTTCGCGCAGATCACCCCGAAGAAGGGCAAGGCCAAGGGCCACGTCACGACGTACGGCGGCTGCGGCAAGGTGACCAGCAAGGTCGTGAAGGGCAAGCGTCCCGTGATCCAGATCGTCGCGCCGGTTGCGTGCTTCAAGGGGAAGATGCTGGCTCTCGTCGTCCGCGCCGAGGCGAAGAAGGGCAAGAAGAAGGTGGCACCGAGCTGGATCGCCACGGCCGAGGGCTCCGCGATCCAGCTGTTCTGACCCTTCCTGACGTCCGGTCACCGGACGAAGTCCCCAATTTCGACTGTTGCGGTCGGCTTCCCGCTGGAGTGATCTGGGACGATCACATCCGCGTCGGGAGGGACACCCATCGTGAACAGACGGACCACCGCGACCTTGGCCGTGGGGGCGGCCGTGACCCTTGCCCTGGCCGGAGCTCCGGCCCTCGCGGGCAACGGCCACCACCACCACGACGACACCGGCGAACTCGAGGTCGTCCTCGACGGCCTGGACGGCCCGCGCGGCGTCGACGCGCTGGGCCAGGGCCGAACTCTCGTGACCGAGACCGACGGCACCTTCAGCCTGATCCTCGAGCCGCGGCACCGCTGGCGCCACTGGCGCGGGGCTCGGCACGGCAGCACGCCGCGCAAGTTCGAGCTCGGCCAGGTGCCCACCAACTTCGCCCCGGCGATCGCGGCCGGCAAGCACGGCACCATCTGGCTGCTGACCGGCGGCGCCTCCCCCGACGAGCCCGCGGCCGACAACGGCGCGACCCTCTTCAAGTGGAAGCCGGGCTGGGACGCACCCGTGGCGTTCGCGGACATCGCCGAGTACCAGGAGTCCGACCCCGACCCGTACGACCTCGAGAACCTGCCCGCCGACAGCAACCCGTTCGGCCTCGCGGCCCTGCGGGACGGCAGCGTCCTGGTCGCCGACGCCGCCGGCAACGACCTGCTGCACGTCTCCAGGTCCGGCGACATCGAGACCGTCGCCCGGCTCAAGCCGCGCGAGGTCGAGACGCCCGCCGGCCTTCCCGGCGCCGGGACCCCGGCGACGGCCGAGGCCGTGGCCACCTCGGTGACCGTCGGCGCCGACGGCGCCTGGTACATCGGGGAGCTCCGCGGCTACCCCGCCACCCCGGGCACCTCCGAGATCTGGCGGGTGCGTCCCGGCACGACAGACGCCCTCTGCGACCCCGAGAAGCCGTGGGGAGCATGCAAGCGGTACGCCGACGGCCTCACCTCGATCGTCGACCTCGGCGCGGGCAAGAAGGGCATCTACGCCGTGACGCTCTCCAAGCTGAGCTGGCTCGCGGTCGAGAGCGAGACCCCGATCCCGGGAGCCGAGATCGGCGGGCTGTTCCTCGTGCGCGGTGACCACCACGGCCCGTCCTGGCGTCGACACGGCCACGGGGGCGCCACGTCGAGCATCACCGAGCTGGTGCCCGACCAGCTCACGTTGCCCGGCGGCGTCGACGTCGCCGACGACCCGTACGTCGTCGGTCCCGTCTTCGGCCCCGGGGCGCTCTCGAAGATCGACTGAGCTCGGGAAGCGGCGTCGCCGGCCTCACCGTGGAGGCCGGCGACGCCCTAGCAGGGGATGTTGCCGAGCCGGGCCAGGCCCTCGAGGTCGCCCGGGCCGTACGTCGTGACCCCGACGTTGTCCGCGTACATCAGCTCTCCGGGGTCGTCGACGTGGTCCAGGCCGACGAGGTGCCCGAACTCGTGGTCGACGATCGCCTGCGCCGAGGCGTACTCGAGGTCGTCGCCGTCGTCGAGGTCGTCGTACACGTCGGCGTCCAGCACCACCTGACCCGTGACGTAGGTGCGGTCGCGGAACCCGCGCTCGACCGCCGTGCTCCCGCCGATCCCGGCGACGTCGCCCGCCAGGTCGGGGACCTCGTCAGCGGTCGCCCAGGCGACCAGCACCGGCTGGCGCCGGGCGGTGGTCAGCTTCGGCGGTCGCCGGTCGGTCAGCCCGACCCGCTGGAACCTCAGCCCGGTGGCCCCCGACGTGTGCTCGATGGCGGTGTCGACCAGGGCGTCGTACCCCTCGGGCGCACCGTCCGGGTTCACCTCGACCTCGATCACCCGGCAGGGGTCGTAGCCCACCGGCTCCCCGGTGTGCGGCTGGGTCTGCAGGAACTCGTAGCTCCCCGAGCCGTCGGGCACCGCGGGCGCCGCGCCCACCCGGTCGTCGCCGAGGCCGACCAGTCGACGCAGGCTCTGCATCCCCGCCGTCGGCGCCACCACGACGAACACGAAGACCGCCACCGACGTCACCAGCACCGTCAGGTACGTCCGCTTGTGGTCCGACCGAGATGGCACGCGCCGAAGTCTGGCCTATCGTCGCGCCATGGATCTCGAGTTCTCAGGAGATGTCTGGCACTGGAAGGGGCCGGCCCCGCACCACTTCGTCAGCGTGCCCGAGGACGACGCGGCGACGATCGAGTCGGTCGCGGCGGCGGTGACCTACGGCTGGGGGATGATCCCGGTGACCGTGCGGCTCGGCACGTCGACCTGGACCACCTCGCTGTGGCCCAAGGACGGCGGCTACATCGTGCCGCTCAAGCTCGCCGTACGGCGAGCCGAGGGTGTCGACGTCGGCGACCTGGTGGCGCTCCGGCTGACCCTCGACGTCTAGCGCGGCCGGGTCATCGGGGCAGCCCGAGGATCCGCTCTCCCGCCACGTTGCGCAGGATCTGCGTCGTACCGCCCGCGATCGACAGGCACCGCGTGTTGAGCATCTCCCACACGTCCGCGTGCACGTCGTCCGACGCGTCGAGCAGTACGGCGTCGCCGTGCAGCGACACGACGAGCTCGGCACCGTCCTGCCGGTTGCGTACGCCGAGCAGCTTGGCCACGCTGGACTCCGCACCCGGACCCTGGCCTGCGAGTGACCGCATCGTGCCGCGCACGCCGAGCAGCGAGCAGACCGTCGCGAGGGCGATCGAGCGCCCGACGGCCACGCGTTGCGCGGAGGTGACTCCGCCGGCGGCGAGCTCGATCGCCCGCTCGGTGCTCTTCGAGAGCCGAGCGGTCGCCATCGCCACCCGCTCGTTGGCGAGCGTGGTGCGGGCCAGCTTCCAGCCGTCGTCGACCGCGCCGACGACCATCTCGTCGGGCACGAACACGTCGTCGAGGAAGACCTCGTTGAAGAGCGCCTTGCCGGTGATCTCGCGCAGGGGTCGCACGTCGATGCCCGTGCTGTTCTTCATGTCGACGAGGAAGTAGGTGATGCCCTTGTGCTTCGGCACGTCGGGGTTCGTGCGCGCCAGGCAGATGCCCCAGTCGGCGCGCTCGGCGACGGAGTTCCAGACCTTCTGGCCGGACAGCTTCCACCCGCCGTCGACCTTGGTGGCGCGGGTCCGCAGGGACGCGAGGTCGGAGCCGGCACCGGGCTCGGAGAAGAGCTGGCACCAGGTGAGCTCGGCCAGCAGCGAGGGCCGGACGAACCGCTCACGCTGCTCGTCGGTGCCGTGCTCGAGGATCGTGGGAACCGCCCAGCCGGCGATCACGATGTCCGGGCGGGTCAGCTCGGCACGCGCCAGCTCCTGGTCGATCACGACCTGGGTGACGGCGTCCGCCCCGAGCCCGTCGGGCGCGGGCCAGTGCGGCGTCAGGTAGCCGGTCTCGACGAACGCGGCGCGCCGCTCCTCGGCAGGCAGTGCGGCGATCCGCTCCACGGTCGCGCGGATCTCGCCGCGGATCGGCTCGTCGCGGCCGTCGAGATCGAGGTGGACCCGGCGGCGGGTGCCGTCGACCGCCGATGCGGTGAGGCGCTCGGCGGCCGCGTCGCTGTCGCCGACGAGCGCGCGCAGGGCGATCGCCCGGCGCAGGTAGAGGTGCGCGTCGTGCTCGAAGGTGAAGCCGATGCCGCCGAGCACCTGGATGCAGGACTTCGCGACCTCGACGGCCCCGTCGAAGACGATCGCGACGGCGACGTCGGCGGCGAACGCCCACTGGTCGTCGTCACCGGCAAGAGCGACTCCGGCCACGTCCCACGCGGCCGCGGTCACCGCCTCGGCGGTCTCCAGCATCTCGGCGCAGAGGTGCTTGATCGCCTGGAAGGCGCCGATCTTCTGGCCGAACTGCTCGCGGACCTTGGCGTAATCCACTGCCGTCGCCAGGCACCAGCGCGCGACACCGGCGGCCTCCGCGGCCGCCAGCGTGACCGTCGTACGGCGCAGCTGGTCGGTCGTGAGGTCGGGCACGGTGACGCCGGCCGACTCGTCGACCACGCGCGCCGTACCGAACCGGCGGCTCAGGTCCAGGCCTGTCGAGGAGGTCACCTCGACCGCGTCACGTGGGTAGAGCCTCCAGCTCCCGGAGTCGTCGGCCAGCAGCACGTGGGTGGCCGACGGCAGGTCCCAGACGACGTCGCCGAGCCCGATGCCGACGACCGCGTCGGCCGACACCCCGGGTACGACCAGCGACGCGACCGCCGGGCCGAGCAGCGGGCCCGGCACCAGCTCGTAGGCGCAGGCCTCGAGCGCGACCGCGACGTCGAGCACCGAGCCGCCACCGCCACCTGCGGCCTCGGGCAGCCCGATGGTCGCGATCCCCATCTCCTGCGCGGCCTCCCAGACCGACTCGAAGGTCGCGTCGGCATCATCCTCCGCCGCGCGCGCGACCTCGCGGCCCTTCAGATCGGCCGCCCACTTGCGCAGGCTCGCGGCCAGCTCGACGTGCTCGTCGGAGATCCCGATGGACATGCGACTCCTGGGCATCGGTAGTTGAGGAGGTTGCGCTAGCAACCGTCCACATCGGTGGTTGAGGAGGTTGCGCTAGCAACCGTCTCGAAACTAGAACGTGTTCCAATCCTAACCGGCACCGCCTCCGTTTGCCCACCCACCGAGGCACAGCCCGTCGCCTCGATCGAGGCCATGACCGACGCACTGGGAGTCGTGGCCTAAGGTCCCGTCCGTGACGAACATGCCGGCCGACCTGCTGCAGCACGCCCTGGACGCGAAGGGCTTCATGCCCGAGGACGAGGGGCTGCTGCTGCACCGCTACGCCGGCGAGCGGCTCCCCCACGGCCCGGCCCTCGAGGTCGGCACCTACTGCGGCAAGTCCGCGATCTACCTGGGCGCCGCCGCCCGCGAGGTCGGCGGGACGGTCTTCACGGTCGACCACCACCGCGGGTCCGAGGAGAACCAGGCCGGCTGGGAGCACCACGACGACTCGCTCGTCGACGCGGAGCTCGGGCTGATGGACACCCTCCCCGTCTTCCGCCGCAACATCGCGCTCGCCGGGCTCGAGGACCAGGTCATCGCCGTGATCGGCAAGAGCACGACGGTCGCGACCTTCTGGCGCACTCCCCTGTCGCTGCTGTTCATCGACGGCGGGCACGCCGAGGAGCACGCGCAGAACGACTACTCCGGCTGGGCGCACTGGCTGATGCGGGACGGCCTGCTCGTCATCCACGACGTCTTCCCGGACCCCGCGGACGGTGGGCAGCCGCCGTACCACGTCTTCCTGCGCGCGCTCGAGAGCGGCGCCTTCACCGAGGTGGAGGCGCTGGGCTCGATGCGGGTGCTACGACGTACGGCCGGGGAGGCTGCTGACGCCGTCGGATGACGGACAGCCGCACTCGAGGCCGAGCTCGGCGAAGTGCGGCGCCAGCGAGGTGCCGCGCATGATGCCGGAGCCGGCGGTGCTGTGCCCGGCGACCTCGCCGAGCGCGTCGATGGCGAGGATCACCGCGGCGGCCGTGTACGTCGTGTACTCGACCGGCCAGTAGACGTTGCGCGGCTCGCCCTCGGGCACGGTCTCCGCCTCGTCGCCGTACACCCAGCCGGTCCAGTAGCGACCGTCGTCCTCACGCAGGTGCTGCATGTCCTTGATCAGGGTCAGCGCACGGCGGTGGTCGCCGAGCGTGTCGAGCGCCATCGCCAGCTCGCAGGTCTCGGCACCGGTCACCCACGGGTTGGTGTCGACGCAGAGGATGCCGAGGCCGGGGCGGACGAACTCGTCCCAGCGGCTCTCCAGCAGCTCGAAGGCGTCCCGCCCGCGGACCGCGCCGCCGAGGACCGGGTAGTACCAGTCCATCGAGTGCGCGGACTTGTCCTCGAACAGGTCCCGGTGCTCGCGTACGGCGTGGCCGAGCCGGCCGCCGGCCAGCTCCCACTCCGGCTGCGGGTCGTCGAGCAGGTCCGCCAGCGCGACGCCGGCGCGCAGCGACTGGTAGATACTCGACGAGCCGGTCAACAGCGCGAAGTCCTCGGTGGGCGTGTAGTTGATCCCGCCCCACGGCAGCTGCTGCGAGACGACCCAGTCGAGCGCGGCCCGCACGGTGGGCCAGTAGGTGTGCACGAAGTCGAGGTCGCGGCGCACCAGCCAGTGGTGCCAGATGCCGACCGCGAGGTACGCCGTCATGTTGACGTCGCCGCGGTCGTCCTCGACCTCGCCGGCGACCATCTTCGTCGGGAACGAGCCGTCGGCGTGCTGCATCGACGGCATCCAGGCGTAGGCGCGCTCGGCCGCCTCCACTTCGCCGCCGACGAGCATCGCCATCGCCGCCTCGACGTGGTTCCACATGTCGACGTGCTCGCCGACGCTCCACGGCACGGCGCCGCAGGGCTCCTGCATGTCCACGATGGAGGCCGCGGTCGCCGCGACCTGCTCGGCGGTGAGGATGCCCTCGACGTACGGAAGCTGCGCGAGGGGGTCGCTCACGCCGCGTCCGGCTTGCGGAAGTAGAGGACCATGCTCTTGCCGATCAGCGGGTCGAGGACCTTGCCGGCGTACTGGAGCGTCTTGGGCTGCTTCATGATCTCCCAGACCAGGAGCTTGTGGTACGCCTTGGCGAGCGGGTGGCCGTCGTTCTCGACGCCGACCGCGCACTTGATCCACCAGTACGGCGCGTGCAGCCCGTGGGCGTAGTCCTTGCCCTCGAAGACCATCGCGTCACCCGGCGTGCCGTCGTTGTACTTGCCGGCCTTGGTGACCTTGTCGACCAGCTCGTGGTCGGTGTAGATCCGGATGTGCCCGCCCTCGGCGTTGTGGTAGTCGTCCGAGAGCTTCCAGTTGATGACCTCGGGCAGCCAGCGCGGCACCGTGATCGCCATCGTGCCGCCGGGACGCAGCACCCGGACCAGCTCCTTGATCGCGTCCACGTCGGCGTGGATGTGCTCCAGCACCTCGGACGCCACGATCCGGTCGAACTCACCGTCGGCGAAGGGGAGCTGGAGCGCGTCGCCCTGCTTGATGTCGGCAGAGGCGCCAGAGGGCACCTCCCCCTGCTCCTTCATCGCGCCGAAGATCTCGAGCACGCCGGCCAGCTCGTCGGCGTCCATGTCGAACGCGACGACGTCGGCTCCGCGCCGGTACATCTCGAACGCGTGGCGACCCGCACCACAGCCCATGTCCAGCACCCGGTCCCCGGGCAGCAGCCCCAGCCGGTCGAAGTCAACGGTCAGCACTGGTGCGCTCCTCCTGGTAGTCGGCGATCACTTCTTCGTACGCGACGGCGACCTTCGCGGCCACCGCCCGCCAGCTGAACAGCTCTTCCACGCGCTTGCGACCGGCTGCGCCGTACCGGGCGCGCCGCTCGGGGTCGTCGAGCATCCGCGCGATGGCGGCCTCGAGCTCGCCGACGTCGCCGGGCGTGACCAGGTCCGCGCACAGCCCGTCGGGGCCGACGACCTCGGGGATGGCTCCGGCGTCGGAGACGACCAGCGGGGTCGCGCAGGCCATCAGCTCGGCGGTCGGGAGCGAGAAGCCCTCGTAGAGCGAGGGCACGCAGGCGAGCTCGGCCGAGCCCATCAGCTCGACCAGCTCGGCGTCGCTGATGCCGTGCACGAAGCGGACGGAGTCGCCGATCGACAGCTTGTCGATCAGCTTCTCGGTGCGTCCGCCCTCCTTGGGCTTGGTGACCAGCAGCAGCTCGAGGTCGCGCTCGGTGCGCAGCTTGGCGAACGCCTCGAGCAGGGTCGCGATGCCCTTCATCGGGGCGTCGGCGCTGGCCATCGCCATGATCCGACCGGGCACCCGCGGCTTGGTCGGCGGCACGAACGCGTCGTCGACGCCGAGCAGGATGACCTGCATCCGCTCGGGGTCGACGCCGAAGTCCTTCGCGATGTCGCGCTTCGAGGTCTCCGACGGCGTCAGGATCTTGCGAGCCTGGCGGGCGACCCGGGCCTGCATCTTCACGAAGCCGTACCAGCGGGTGAGCGTGAACTTGCGCCACGGGTTCTTGGTGGCCGCGATGTCGATGCGCCGGTCGTAGCTGATCGGGTGGTGCAACGTGGTCAGCAGCGGCAGGCCGAGCTTCTCGATCTCGAGCATGCCGTAGCCGAGCACCTGGTTGTCGTGGACGATGTCGAAGTCGTCGACGCGGCCGCTGAGCTCACGTACGGCGCGCAGGCTGAACGTCTTGGGCTCCGGGAACCCGGCCGCACACATGGTGGCGAACTCCTCGACGTCGATGCGGTCGCGGAACTCCTTGAGCTTCGGCAGCCGGAACGGGTCGGGCTCGCGGTAGAGGTCCAGGCTGGGCAGCTTGGTCAGCTCCACGCCCGGGTCGAGCTCCGGGTAGGGCTGGCCGGAGAACACCTCCACGGAGTGGCCGAGGTTGACGAGCTCGCGGCTGAGGTGACGGATGTAGATGCCCTGTCCCCCGCAGTGCGGCTTGCTTCGGTAGGACAGCAATGCGACTCGCATCCGCACCCTCTCTGAGACTCATCACGGTTTCGGTGAGGCCGGATGCGGCATACTCCGAGCCAGCCAAATTGGAACGTGTTCCTATTTTAGACCATGGATTGTTAGCCTAGTCGCAGATCACAGAGTCGTTACCAGCGGGTACGCCGGGTCTGGTCACTAGACTCGGCGGACCGTCGTCGACCGGCGAGGCGACTACAACAACACCCATGGGGGTCCGTGTGAGCAGCGCCAACTCTCTGGCCGCCGAAGACCTCGGCTCGGCCGCGCAGCGCGACCGACGCAAGCGGATCCTCGACGCCACGATCGCACTCGCCTCGCAGGGCGGCTTCGACGCCGTACAGATGCGGGCGGTCGCCGAGCAGGCAGACGTCGCCCTCGGCACGCTCTACCGCTACTTCCCCTCGAAGATCCACCTGCTCGTCTCCGCGTTGCAGCGCGAGTTCGAGCGCTCCGAAGCCGTGCTCCGCGACCGCCCCTCCGACGGCGACACCGCTGCCGACCGGGTGATCAACTCGCTGAAGCGCACCACCCGCGGCATGCAGAGCGACCCCCAGCTCACCGACGCGCTCACCCGCGCCTTCATGTTCGCCGACGCCTCCGTCGCGGCCGAGATCCACCAGGTCGGCATGCTGCTGACCGCGATGCTCACCCGGGCGATGTACCCCGAGGGCCACGACCAGCTCACCGAGGAGGACGTGTCCATCGCCCGCGTCATCGGTGACGTCTGGCTCTCCGCCCTCGTCGGCTGGGTCACCGGCCGCAGCACCGCCGCCGAGACCGGCCAGCAGATCGAGGTCGCGGTCCGGCTGCTGCTCCGCGACTGACCTCTGCCGGTCGCGACAACGAGGCGGCGCTCATACGTCTAGCCATCCGTTGTCTCCCGGACCGCGAACGGGCGAGGATGCCGGCACGACTCTGCAACGACGCAGGCACCACCTCGAAGAACGCGGAGAGGGACCATGGGGGACCTGCCGAGCAAGAGCTACTTCTGGAGCCGTCGCTGGGTCAAGGTGCTGTGTGCAGCACCGCTCGTCGTCACGCTGTCGCTCATGGCAGGGGCCTACCTGACGACGTTGCCGCAGACGGACACCAGCAGCCCGACACCCACGATCGATCGGGGCCGGCCCCTGATGGTCGCGCTCGGGGACAGCTTCATCGCGGGCGAAGGCGCCGGCCGATATCTGAAGCACACCAGCGACGAGGGCAAGAACATGTGCCACCGCGCCAACACCGCCTACCCCTTCCTGGTGGCGCAGGCGTTGAGCTTCCGACTCGTCTCTGCCGCTTGTTCCGGAGCGATCACCGACGACATCACCACCCGCGCACAGCACCCAAGGTCCCCTGCCGGCGTCTATGGCGGAGAGCCTCAGATCAAACACCTGACGTCGGCAGAGATCACCTCCTCTGACGGCCTCGTCACCACGATCTTCGATGACCCCGCCGACATCGACGTCGTCGTGCTGTCGATCGGGGGCAATGACGCGAAGTTCGCCGACATCGTCAAGGCGTGCGTCGGCGGCCGGTGCCTGCGCCAGGCCGGGACCTGGATGAAGAACCTGGACCGGCTCGCCGAGAAGCTCTATGACACCTACCTGACGATCGGGCGCTTGGCGCCGAACGCACGGAAGCTCGTCATGACCTACCCCGACCTGATCCGCCCCGGCACCTGCCTGCACGAGCTGAGCGCCCCGGAGGTGGCGTGGGTGCGATTGAAGTTCCTGCCCCAGCTGAACCGGGTGATCGCCACCGAAGCGACCAACGCGGGGTGGGAGGTCGTCGACAACACCGATGTGTTCGTGGGTGCTCGAATCTGCGAGACCGCGGTTTCCAAGCAGGCGGCGAACATCGTCAAGCTCGACCAGCTCCACGGGGCCGACCTCAACGGCGACCTGGCGCGAGGCAGCTTCCACCCCAAGCCGCTCGGCCACCGGCTGCTCGCCGCCTCGCTGGCCCGCGCCCTGAGCACCGACGCACCAGAGCTCGAGCCATGCGAGCCCTTCTCGTCCTGCCCGTTGCCGCCGCCGCCGGACCCGGACGTGCCGCTCCCTGGCACCACCCAGCCGTTCCCTCTCGACGCCCGACCCTGCGCCGGCGACGTGATCGCCACCCAGGCGGTCCTCACCGTCGCCGGCGGCAAGAGCACCGAGCTGGCGGCCGAGCCAGGCTCCGTGTACTGCTATCGCGAGTGGCCCGAGGACTCCTGGAAGCACAAGACCGCGAGCAGCTCCGGCGCTGCCGGCATCCCCACCAAGCGACTCACCGGTGACGAGACACTCTCGATAGAAGCGCTGACGCAGCTCCCGGACGCCACCTGGCGCAGGACCGTGCTCAACGCCGCGCCGAGCTCCGCTCCCGAAGGGGAGTCGGGCATGCGGGCCCTCACCAAGTACGTCGTCATCGCGGTCGTCGCACTCATCTTGGTCGTCGTCCTGGCGATCCTGCCGTGGGTGCTGTCCTGGCTGCGGGCCAGGCGGCGCTCACGCCCGGTCACCCCCGGGTCGGCTCCGACGCCGTAGCCACCGACGGTCCGCCTACCGCGGCCCGGCCAGCGCGGCGAGCCGCTCCAGGCCGGGGCCGGCGTGGGCCTGCAGACGAGCGCGCGCGTCGTCGAGCGCGGGTGAGCCGGGGTGCTCCGGCGGGACGCGCGCCGGGTTGAGGGCGACCCGGTCGGACCACTCCTTGATGTCGGGCTCGGCGCCGAAGGCCGCGGCGTTCCGCATGCCCGTGACGTTCATCGTGGCCCAGTCGGTCAGGGTGTTGCCGAACGACGACGGCGCGCAGAGCCGGTTCTTCTCCGTGTCGTCGTCGCGGGTGGCCTCGACGTACCCGGCGAGCGCGGCCCCGAAGCACGGGAAGCCGGCGCGGATCGGCTGGGGCGTGATCGCGTCCGCTCCCCAGATCGGCACCCGCACCGGTCGCTTCAGCCCGTCGGCCGCACAGTCGACGACGACGGCGTCGTCCGCGAGGCCGACCGAACCCTCGGTCAGCTCGAGCCGGCCGCGGGTCGCCGTACGGATGTGGCCGAGTCGGACGACGTTCTCGATGGTGCGCAGCTGGTCGAGCTCCCAGCGGCCGAGCGTGGGCGCCTTGGCCATCGTCGGCGTGACCGCCGGGTCGATGCGGTGCATGATGCCGAGCTCCTCCAGGCGCAGGAAGAGGCCGTCCAACGACGACGCGGCCGCGGCCGCGGCCATCATGTCGGCCACCATGCCGAGGTAGATGGCGGGATCTGGCTGGATCAGCGCGCGGTTGAGCATCCACGGGTCCCGGGGACGCACCCAGCAGATCGCGTCCGGGTCCACGCCGCGGGCGAGCAGCCAGATACAGGCATCGGTGGCGGTCTTCCCCGAGCCGACGACCACGAACTGGCTCGGCGCGTCCGCGAGCCGGGCCAGGTCGTTGACCGGGATCACCCGCGCCCCGTCGCCCACGCCGAACCTCGGCTCCGTCTCCGCCGGGATGTCCGGAGACAGATAGCTGGCGTGGACTACCCGGCATCGCGCCGGCACCTCGAACGCCTGTCCCGACACCCGCGAGACGAAGGTGCGCTCCCCCAGGTAGTCGCAGCCGGGGAAGAACTCGACCCGGTCGGACGCCAGCATCCGGTCGGTGAGCAGGTCGCCGTAGTAGCTGCAGATCTTCGGCTGGTCGGCCCGCTCGTGGAGACCGGCCTCGGGCCCGCGCTCCTGGATCCGGCCGCCACCGAGCACCGTCGACGCGGCGCCGTAGAAGGTGGACGACTGGTGCAGCCGCACGAAGGGGTACGCCGCGAGCCAGTGCCCGCCGGGCGCGTGCCTCCGGTCGACCAGCGCGACGCGTACGTCGGCGTGGTCGATCAGCGCGTCCGTGAATGCCATCCCGGTCGCGCCGGCACCGACCACGAGGTAGTCGGCCTCGACCAAGCGCGTCACACGGACACGAAACCACTGGGGGTGGTCACGCGTCCACCGGTTCACGATCTATTCATAGTATGTCGCGTGTCTCACTAGCCATTTGTCCCTCGACTCGGAAGAAGGACCATGACCGACCACTCCCCCTCGCGCCCCGGCGGCCTGACCCGACGCACCCTGGCGGGCGCCGCCGTCGGCGCGCTCGGCGCATCCGCCGTCGCGACCGGCACCGACTCGGCGTACGCCGAAGAGCCGTTCCGCGCCGTCGCCCGGCACGGCCGGACCCGCGTCCGAACATCCTGGTGATCTTCGCCGACGACCTCGGCGCCGCAGACCTGAGCGTGTACGGCGCGCCGCACATCCGCACCCCCAACCTCGACCGGCTGGCGGCCTCCGGCCTGCGCTTCACGCAGGGCTACTCCGCCGGCGCGGTCTGCTCCCCCACCCGGATCGCGCTCTACACGGGGCGGCACCCGGGCCGGATCGCCGGCGGGCTGCAGGAACCGATCGGTGCTCCGACCCCGGTCGACGGCATCCCGCCCGCGCACCCGACGCTCGCGTCCCTGCTGCGCGGGGCCGGCTACTCCACCAACATGGTCGGCAAGTGGCACGGCGGGTTCCTGCCGTGGTTCTCGCCGCTGAAGTCGGGGTGGGACTACTTCTACGGCAACTACTCCGGCGGTGTCGACTACTTCAGCAAGTACACGACGTTCGGCTACGACCTCTACGAGGGCGAGGAGCTCACCCAGGACCCCCGCTACTACACCGAGATCCTGACCGAGAAAGCCGTCGAGGTCGTCCGCCGCGGCGCCCGGCAGAAGAGCCCGTGGCTGTTCAACCTCAACTTCACCTCGCCGCACTGGCCGTGGGAGGGCCCTGGGGACAAGGCGGTCAGCGACGAGATCACCGACCGGATCAAGGCCGGCGACCGCACCGCGCTCTTCCACTACGACGGTGGCTCGGTCGAGAAGTATGTCGAGATGGTCGAGAACCTCGACGCCGCGATCGGCAAGGTGCTGCGCGAGCTGCGCCGGACCGGCCAGGAGGAGGACACCCTGGTCCTCTTCGCCAGCGACAACGGCGGCGAGCGCTTCTCCTACAACTGACCGTTCACCGGCAACAAGGCCAGCGTCAACGAGGGCGGCATCCGGGTCCCGATGATCCTGTCGTGGCCCGGGCAGGTCCGGGCCCGGCAGGTCGACGACGTGCCGGTCTACACGACCGACTGGACCGCGACCCTCCTCGAGCTCGGCGGCGCCGAGCCGGACCCGGCGTACCCGCTCGACGGCACCAGCCTGGTCCCGCACCTCTTCGAGGGACGCCGGGTCCCGCAGCGCGACCTCTTCTGGCGCACGCGCGGTGGCCGCGCTCTGCGCCGCGGCGACCTCAAGTACGTCCGGATCGACGGCGTCGACCACCTGTACGACGTCGGGGTCGACTCGCGCGAGCAGGCCGACCTGGCCAAGAAGCGGCCCCAGGACCTGGCCGCGCTACGAGCCGCGTGGGAGCAGGTCAACCAGGGACTGCTGCCCTACCCGGCCTAGTGGTGGTTTCGAGGCTCCTCGCTAGCGCTCGTCGCACCTCAACCACCGTGACGGTGGTTGAGGTGCGAAGGCGCTCTGGTGCCTGAGCCTCGAAACCACCACCCGACGGCGCTACTCCAGGAAGGCGGCGGTCGAGCCGCCGAGCTCCATGGCGGGCAGCCCGAGCTTGCGGTGGTCCCAGGAGCGGACCCGGTCGACGTCGAGGCGGATGGCGGCCCGGTTGTGCGCCATGAACTCGACGAACGGCTTCATCTCTTCGGTGTACGGCGCGTTGTAGCGCTCGAAGATGTTGACGCACACGTCCCAGACGACGGCCTCGTCCTCGACCACGACGCCCTGCCCCTCGATCGCGACGCCGCGGAGCTGGTCGTAGGTGTGCCCGGCCTCGACCAGGAACGAGCAGCGCGGGTCGCGGCGCAGGTTGACGGTCTTCTGCGCCTTCTTCTTGGTCTCGAACCAGACCTGGCCGTCGAGAACGCCGTACCACATGCCGACGAGGTGGATCTGCCCCTGAGCGCCGTACGTGCCGAGGGTCGAGGACCGCTGCTGCCGCAGGAACTCGGCGACCTCGTCGTCCGACATCACGATCTGGCCGCGTTGGTTGGCCATCGGTCAGCCCCCGAACGCGTGGGTCGCGGTGACGCCACCGTCGATCGAGATCTCGGCGCCGTTGATGTACGACGACTCGTCGCTGGCGAGGAAGACGTAGAGCGGTGCGATGTCCTCGGGGTAGCCCACGCGGCGCAGCGGCACCCGGGAGGCGCCGAACTCCATGGCCGCGTCGCCGCCGTGCACGCGGGTCATCGGGGTGTCGATCATGCCGGGGTGGATCGAGTTCACCCGGATGCCCTTGGGCCCGAGCTCCATGGCCGCGCACTTGGTCATGCCGCGGATCGCCCACTTCGTGGCGGCGTACGCCGTGCAGCTCGCCATGCCCGCGAGGCCCTCGACGGAGGAGGCGTTGATGATCGAGCCGCCGCCGTTCTTGCGCATCGTGCGGGTGACGGCCTGCATGCCGAGGAAGCAGCCGAGCTGGTTGATCCGCCAGATCAGCTCGACCTCCTCGGCCGGCTGCCGCTCGATGTCGCCGAAGCGGAGGATGCCGGCGTTGTTGGCGAGCACGTTGACGGCACCGAAGCGCTCGTTCGAGTCCTCGACGACCCGTGCCCAGGAGGCCGCGTCGCTGACGTCGTGGTCGGCGAAGTGGGCGTCGCCGCCCAGCTCGTCGGCCAGCGCCTGCCCCTCCTCCTTCGCGATGTCGGCGATCACGACCTTGGCGCCCTCGGCGACGAAGTGGCGGACGATGGCGGCGCCCTGTCCCTGCGCGCCACCGGTGACGATCGCGACCTTGCCGTCCAAGCGTGTCATGTCAGGCCTTCAGCTTCATGATCGAGTCGGCGGCGAAGCCGACGGTCGGGTCGCGGTCCGTGAAGTAGCCGCCGAGCTGCTTGTCGAGGTCGTCGGCCGTCCAGAGGTTGCCGGACTTGTCGAAGCGCTCCTCGACGACCGGGGCCGCGACGAGGGCGACCATGCCGCCGTACACGACGAAGACCTGGCCGGTG
>Ga0190274_10000151_pt1 | contig 46855 bp, 39 predicted proteins | sample Popmic531T_FD_133002 | JGI IMG/M metagenome (GOLD analysis project Ga0190274, IMG submission 133002) | Populus adjacent soil microbial communities from riparian zone of Yellowstone River, Montana, USA - 531 T | ecosystem: Environmental > Terrestrial > Soil > Riparian zone | place: USA: Montana... | reverse complement strand
TGATGGCGGAGACAACGGTCAACCGATTGTGCTTGAAGAGAATTCGCCTGCCGCAATGGCATTTCTGACTATTGCCGGAAACATGGCTCAGCAGGTAGCACTTCGAAATGCAACAATGCAACCAACTATGCCTGTTCAGGCCGCAGGTTATTAATATTTACTAAGTTCGCACCATGATACACCAAGATCCCAATCTCATTGCAAGAATAGAAAATACACTGGACAGCCTCAGACCTTACCTTGAAGCAGACAGCGGAAATGTTTCTCTTGTTGAAGTTACAGAAGATATGATAGTGAGACTTGAACTTTTAGGTGCCTGCAGTTCATGCTCAATGAGCATGATGACGCTTAAAGCCGGAATCGAACAATCGCTGCTTAAAGCAATTCCTGAAATTAAAGGAGTTGTTGCGATTAACGCGAATCATTAAAAATTAATTCATAAAAAAAGGAGGGTGTTTGAAAAAACATCCTCCTTTTTTTATTTACCTGTTCCTTATTTCAACGCAAGAAACTTGGAAATTTTTTCAAAATAAGCATTTTTATCAGTCGAGAAATTATCAGCATTAGTAGGGCTGTTTTTCACAATATAAAATTCATTGGCACCCTTGATAACTTTCACATCACCAGGTCCTATAATTGGATCCTGAGCTGAAACAATTATCATCATATTTTTCAATGGACCTTTTGGTTTTTCAAAAGCATAGAGTGGTTCGTAGGTTTTATCATATCCAAATGGCATGTTCACATCCTTGCCTGTTTTGGATTTGATTTTGGCCTTCATTCCTTCAAGGCTGGTCCAGGGACCGTCAGCAATTATTTTTTTTGTTTCCGTACGATTAGCACCAACACCTATTGATAAGCCAGCGCCAATATTTAGTCCGAACAGATCAAATTTAGTAATCGCTCTCGATTTCCTAAGGTGATCCAACACTGCATTCAGGTCAGTTATAAACTGAGGATAAATAAACAAGTCAGGATCTATGGTGAATTCACTGCTGGCACCGTAACCACGGTAGTCGTATGTTGCCACATTATATCCGGCAGAAAGAAACGAATTCACTATTTCAAGATGATCCGCCATATTACCGTCACCACTGCCAGAAACCACCACCCAATTGATAGATTTTTTGGCATTTTCAAAAAACCATGTGTTAAGCACTGCTCCGTCTGAAGTTTTAACTTTTTCCTCCTTGTACTGCATTCCAAACTTGTCGGGAGTCACTTTGTATTCCTTTACAGGATTTAATGCCAATGAAGGCAATGCACAAATCATAGTCAAGGCTATAACGGCCAATTGCAATACGTTTCTTTTCATCGTTATTTATTAATTTTGAATGATAACATTGAGAGCAAAAATAAGGTTTTCAGCCAAAAACGGGTGAAATAATTATCAACAGATTACATTTATATTACACAGTGGTGCAAGTTCATGAGATGTTAACAATTTGATGGATTCGTGTGTGTAAATCAACCACCGGCATTTTCAACTTAAAGGGTCAACCTTTATTAATTTTATGCGTAAAAATAATAAAATACATACATGAAAAAATTCCTGCTAAGTTGCTTTTTGAGTTTTGGTGTTTTTGTTGCCATTGGTCAGGGGCAAAACTACTCCAAACTCAATCTTTACCTGGTCCAGCTTCTGGAGAATGAACAAATGCTGCACAAGGAAGTGAATTTGCTAGTTCAGGGGTCTCTCACAGAAATTCGGCAGATCACAGAAGCAAATTCCGGAACTTTTCGCTACGCAGTAGGTAATATTGCTACTATTAAAATCCCTGTTTCAGCAGTTCCCGAGCTCGCAGCTTCCAAACAAATTTCCAGGATAGAAAGTCCCATCAATAATTACACTGCCATGAACGACTCAATGCGTTCAACGGTTCATGTAAATGAAGTACATAATGGAATGACTCCTCTTCCACAGGGATTCGATGGAACCGGAATTGCCATAGGTATCATTGATACCGGTGTGGATCTCACCCATCCTGACTTAAAAGACACAGCAGGAAACACCCGTGTAATGCATTTGTGGGATCAGCGAAAACCGGTTGCAGCCAATACACCAGCAGCTTACGGTTATGGTCAGGAATGGAATAACACAGAAATTGATGCAGGACTGGCAGCATCCAGTGACGATGTTCAGGGATTCGGACATGGAACACATGTGACAGGAATTACTTGCGGAGATGGAAGTGCAATAAATAAAAATAAAGGCGTAGCTCCAGGTGCAGTTATCATTGAAGTAGCTTTTGATTTCAATAATACTACTAACCCAACTTATGTGGATGCAGTGGATTATGTTTACAACAAAGCACAACAACTTGGTAAACCCTGTGTAATAAATGCAAGCCTGGGCGATTACTACGGATCTCATGATGGATATGATTTGCAATCACAAATGATCAGCATACTCATCAATCTGCAACCCGGAAGAGCCATGGTTGCTGCTGCAGGGAACGCAGGTAACATTCCTCTTCATTTAGGCTACAACGTTACCAATGATACCTCCTTCACATGGATTCGACACAATCCTGCTTATCCATTTTGTTACATCCAGGTCTGGGGTGATACTGCAGATTTTGATGGTATAGATTTTTCACTAGGTGCGGATGTGAATACCACTTTTGCTTCTTACAGAGGCAGGATGCCATTCAGGGATATTTTTTATAATCTCGGTATTCCAAAATTCGATACGATTTACAGCACCTCCGGAAACCGGCTGGCCACGATTCAGTCATTCGGCAGTTTACAGGGGCCTGCATATTCACTGGAATTTGTAATCATACCTGATTCTGCTTCTTATGCCTGGAGACTTATAACAACAGGATCCGGCAGATTTGATATGTGGAAATTTTATGATGGAACTGCACAACCCGGTTATGTGAACAGCGGACTACCAACAGCTGCGGCAGTTCCAGAAATTGTGTATTATAAATTACCAGATCTCAATTCTACAATTGTAAGTGGCTTTCAATGTCTGGATAACGTAATTACTGTTGGTAATTATGGCAATCGAAATTCTTATGTGGATGTTAACGGATCTACTTATACTGATCCATCTGTAACACCGGGTCAAATCGCAGCCAACTCCAGTCAGGGCCCAACCCGTGACGGACGTATCAAACCGGATATTTCAGCTCCGGGTGGAATTATGTTGTCGTGCGGGCAATTATCACTTATGGCAATCTGGCTCGGACAGCCCAGCAATGCAGTAAAAATAGCGGAAGGTGGATTTCATATTCGTGATGGAGGTACAAGTTCTGCTTCACCAGTGGTGGCCGGGATAGCCGCGCTCTACCTTCAGCAAAATCCTACTGCTACAGCAATGCAGGTAAAAAACGCTATCATGCAATGCGCCATACAGGATTCCTTTACAGGAAGCTCATTGCCAAACAACATATGGGGAAATGGAAAAGCGGATGCATTCAATACACTTGTAAATTGTTCCATGACAGCCCTGCCTGAAGTTAACAGTGCAAACAACATTCTCTTATTCCCAAATCCTGTTCACACAGGCGAAACCGTTAGTATACAGCTGGAAAATACCGGTCTGGATTTTAAAAGCGAATTGCACGTCACCGACATGCTCGGGAAAACTATTTCCGTTTACCAGATACCTGTATCAGGAAAGCTTTTCTTTGATACCGGATTCTTAAATTCAGGAATTTATATGATTTCAGTCAGGACTAAAAATTCCCTCACAAAAACAACTAAGCTGACAGTGCTGGATTAAATTTTATCAAACTGTATAAACTAAAAGAATCCATCACAAAATGATGGATTCTTTTAGTTTATATTTCCTTCTGAAAATAAACTTTTTAATTGTAATTTCTCCTTCCACCTGCATTTTTCGCTCCAATGTTCCATTGAGGAAAGCCTCTACTCCGGAGTTAAACATTTTGGAAATATCATTGGTTGTCGGCACTAAAGCAACTGGCACTAAAATATTTTCTTTCTTTGTTAATGGAGTGCCTTCAAGTAATGAAACTGTCGCAAGCACCGGTCCTCCCATGGAAATTCCGATTTCCATTTTTTCAATAACAACTGTATAATTATTGGGATTTTGCAGTCCCACATCAAACCGGATTTCAGGTCGTGAAAGTGGATTAACCGTTGTGAAATTTCCCACACTTGTTACATAAACCGGTTTAATAAGGCTGCAAGACGAAATCAAAAATGCAACCACAAAAAAATAAACTATCCTATTCATTCAAATTTAACATTTAAGATTTAGCATTCCCAATTCCCTATTTCCCAACTCTATCCCATTTCTTTACCTGCCAGTTCACATACCCGGTACAAATCCTGTTATGAGCTGTGTCGAATACATCAATTTCAAATTCATGAAATACTGCATCAGCTTTCCCAAGAGGATCGATTATTTTTTCTTTCAGAAATTCATCTGTCAAAGTGAATTTAGCAACCACATCCATTTTTGCCTGGTAATGGTATTCCATCCGTATATTTTTGAGAATAATCCTGAATTCGGATTCTGAAATTTTACTGATCAGTGTCATTCCAACTGTGTATTCACATAAGGTTGCAAGTGCACACGCATGAATTCCTTTTACATGATTCAGGTTTGATCTGCGATATGGCAAACGAATTCTGGTTTCTCCGGGATTGATTTCAATTACCTGAAAATGGTGAGAGGCATTAAATGGAATAGCTCTGGAAAGCACGCGGTTCAATATCCACAAATAAAAAGTGCTTGCCTGTGCCTTACCAATAAGATTCTGTAATCTTGACATAATTATTCCTTGAAACTACTTTTTAAATCCTGCCATGAAGCGGTCATTTCCTTTTCAAAATTTGATATAATTTGCGAACAAGGCAAGATGTCGTGAATCAATTCCACAGATTTACCAGCACACCACAGGTTGTTATAATTTCCTGGTTTTACAGCGGCTTCCAGCTTTTTCATACCCTGCACCTGAACCAGCATTTTAAAATATTTTCTTGTAGTAGTATTTTTACTGAATTGTTTTTCGAACCAATTTTGCCGGTATCCGATTTTCTTCGCATACGGAGTGTCTATAATTGCACAGGGGGTTCCCGAAAGTCGTTCTGTCAGCACGATATCATCCATTTCCGAATCAACAATCGCTTTTTTATATTCTTCACTTACCTGTGCCTCAGTGGATGCAATAAATCTGGTTCCAACTGAAACACCGGCTGCTCCAAGCGCAAGCATCGAAATCATACCTGCTCCGGTTGCAACACCACCGGCCGCAACCACAGGAATTGATGGGAATTTCTGATGCAGTGCCGGAATAAGAACTGTCAACGGATTAGGACCTGCATGGCCTCCTGCTCCCAGCCCCACTGCTATAAAACCATCACACCCAAGCCCCGCGCACTTCTCGGCATGTTTCAAATTTGTAACGTCGCAAAATACCTTGGCACCATATGCATGACCTTGCCGGATGACTTCCGCCGGAGAACCTAGCGAAGTAATATAATAAGGAACTTTTTCTGCTACACAAATCTCCAGGTGCTCTTCAAACAACGGATTTGATTTCTGGACAATCAGGTTGACTCCAAAATTTCCAGTACCTTTTTTTTCATTCCTGTATTGATGCAATTTTGAGATGATGGCAGCCAATTCCCCTTTGTTTCTATAGTTCAAAGTAGGGAAAACACCCATCACACCACCATCAATAGCCGATTTCATCATGCTTTCATTTGACACCAGGAACATTGGTGCCATGATCAACGGAAAGTCTATTTCGAGTAATTTGTTAAGCGTTGTGATAAATTTCATAAATAATAAAAGCTAAATGTCGTGCATTTGGTTCAAATTAAAACAAAATTGCCGTATTTTGTTTGGGTTGAAATACGGCGTTTAAATATGGAAGTAAAAAGACTATTTGATATTATCCCACATCAGTTGGCACAACACCCGCTAAATGTGGCTTTTGCAGGAAAAGAAAACGGAAATTGGGTAACGTACAGCAGTCAAGATTTCAAAAAATATACCGACCTGGTAAGTTATGGTCTGTTGGCAAAAGGGATTTTGAAAGATGATAAGATTGCAATTATTTCAAACAACCGGCCAGAATGGAATTTCACAGATCTGGGCATATTACAGATCGGAGCCATAGATGTTCCAATTTATCCCACAATCAGTGAACATGATTTAAAATTCATTCTTGAAGATGCTGAAGTGAAATTCATTTTTGTATCCTCCGAAGATTTGTATCTAAAAGTTAAGAGGATTGCAGGAACCCTTCCAAAACCCCCTCATCTTTATACTTACAACTTAATAGAAGGTGCTCCTCACTGGCTGGAATTGCTTGAAGTCGGTGAAAAACATAGGGACCTTGAAAAACTGGACAACATAAAAAAATCGATCAAGGCTGAAGACCTGGCGACACTCCTTTATACTTCCGGTACAACCGGCAATCCTAAAGGAGTGATGTTATCCCACAACAACCTGGTCAGTAATTTTATTTCCGTGCAGCATCTTCCTCCTGTGAAAGCAGGTGACAGAGTATTGAGTTTTCTTCCACTCAATCATATTTATGAGCGAATGCTCACTTATCTCTACATGTACCTCAGCACATCCGTGTATTATGCTGAAAGTATGGAAAAAATAGGAGACAATATCCGTGAAGTGCATCCTGTGGCCTTTTCAGCAGTTCCAAGACTCATCGAAAAAGTATACGACAAAATTGTATCAAAAGGTCATGAACTGACCGGAATAAAAAAAGCATTGTTTTTTTGGGCATTGGACCTTGGGTTAAAATATGATCCAAACAAGGACGGTGGATTTTTTTACAACCTGCAGCTAAATCTTGCAAATAAATTAATCTTTCCAAAATGGCGCGAAGCCCTTGGAGGATCACTCAAAGCGATTGTTTCCGGAGGGGCTGCTTTGAATCCACGTCTTGCACGAATTTTCTGGGCAGCTCAGATCCCGATTCTGGAAGGATACGGATGCACTGAAACATCCCCGGTAGTTGCTGTGAACACACTGAAACCTCACGGTATGGGTATCGGAACTGTTGGCCCTGTTATCAGTGGCGTGGAAGTCATGATTGCCGAGGATGGCGAAATTCTCTGTAAAGGCCCTAATGTGATGTTGGGTTATTACAAAAGACCTGATCTCACTGCTGAATCTATTGACGAACAAGGTTGGTATCACACTGGTGATATTGGTATCATGGAGGGCAACAACCTTAAAATTACAGACCGTAAAAAGGAAATTTTCAAAACCTCACAGGGAAAATATATTGCACCTCAGAATATTGAAAACAAACTCCTGGAATCACGGTTTATAGAACAGGTTATGGTAATCGGGGAAAACCAAAAATTTGCTGCCGCACTTGTGGTACCTGCATTTGCTTATGTAGCAGAATGGGCCGAAAGCGCCGGATTGAACCTCACCAACAAAGAGGAAATTGCCGCCAGCAAGGAAGTGAAGAAAAGAATCATGGAAGAGGTGGAACAAGTAAATAAAGTGCTTGGCAGTTATGAATCGATCAAGAAAATTGAGCTTTTACCCATAGAATTCTCTATTGAAAAGGGTGAACTGACTCCTAAACTCAGTCTTAAACGTAAAGTTATAATTGAAGCAAACAGGAATATTGTGGACCGCATATTCGGAATGAATGACATGGATAAAAAATAACTCCATCTAAAATGAATGGCTACTTTTGCACCCATCAGAAAATAAACAGTTAATGAAAAGATCGATTAAGAAAGTAGCCGTTTTAGGTTCCGGAATCATGGGGTCACGCATTGCCTGCCATTTTGCCAACATAGGTGTAAACGTCTTATTGCTGGATATTACTCCAAAAGAACTAACACCTGAAGAAGCTAAAAAAGGACTGACTTCAGAATCGAAAGAATTCCGTAACCGGATTGTGAACAGTGCACTGCAGACAGCAGTCACCTCAAACCCATCACCATTATACAAAAAGAGTTTCGCATCACGCATTGCAACCGGCAATTTCACCGATCAGATGAAAGATGTTGAAACGTGTGACTGGATTGTAGAAGTAGTAATCGAAAATCTCGAAATCAAGAAAAAAGTATTTGAGAATGTAGAGCAATATCGTAAACCGGGTACGCTAATCACCAGTAATACATCCGGTATTCCAATTCACCTGATGCTGGAGGGACGCAGTGATGATTTCAAGAAACATTTCTGTGGTACTCATTTTTTTAATCCTCCCCGTTACCTGCGTTTGCTTGAAATCATTCCTACACCGGATACCGATCCTGAAGTCACAGATTTCCTTATGCAATACGGTGATCTTTTCCTGGGTAAAACCACTGTGCTTTGTAAAGACACTCCAGCATTCATTGCCAATCGCGTAGGTGTTTACTCCATAATGTCGCTGCTTCACCAGGTAGAATCAATGGGATTAACTGTTGAAGAAGTAGATAAACTTACCGGACCTGTTTTAGGGCGACCAAAGTCGGCAACCTTCCGTACAACCGATGTTGTTGGATTGGATACAATGGTTCATGTCGCAAATGGACTTTATGAAAATTGTACCGGAGATACTGACAGGGACCTTTACAAATTGCCTGGATTTGTTTCCAGGATGGTTGAAAATAAATGGCTTGGAGACAAAACAAAACAGGGTTTTTATAAGAAAGTAAAAAATGATGCAGGGAAAAGTGAAATTCTTGCACTCGATCTCAAGACTCTGGAATACCGATCTCAAACCAAAGCAAAATTTGCAACTCTTGAGAGTACAAAAGGGGTTGATGATCTTCGCATACGAATGAAAATGCTTTACAACGGCAAGGATAAAGCCGGTGATTTTTACAGGGCATCTTTCAATGGCTTATTCCGTTATGTCTCTGATCATATTCCTGAAATTTCTGACGAAGTATACAGGATTGATGCAGCATTGAAGGCGGGATTCGGTTGGGAACTCGGACCATTTGAAACATGGGATTCGGTTGGTGTTAAAGAATCGGTTGCTATGATGGAAGCATCAGGCAAAAAACCAGCTCAGTGGGTATATGAAATGCTTGCTTCAGGAAATAATTCCTTCTACAAAACAGAAAATGGAATAAAAAAATATTACGATGTCCTCAAAAAAAATTACATCGCAATACCAGGTGGCAATTCGTTTATTATCCTGGATAATTTACGCGAATCATCAGTGATCTGGAAAAATTCGGGTTGCAGTTTATATGATATTGGTGATGGTGTACTGAACCTTGAGTTTCATACAAAAATGAATACCATAGGTGGGGAAATCCTTGAAGGGATGAATAGGTCAATTGAACTGGCAGAAAAAGATTTCAGAGGATTGGTAATTGGAAATGACGGAGCCAACTTTTCTGCCGGTGCGAACCTGGCAATGGTATTTATGTTTGCAATTGAACAGGAATTTGATGAGATTGATTATGCCATAAGGGCTTTTCAAAATGCCAATATGCGGGTCCGTTATTCTTCAATACCTGTGGTGGTTGCTCCTCATGGACTCACTTTAGGCGGAGGTTGCGAAATGTCGCTTCACGCGGATAAAGTTCAGGCAGCTGCCGAAACCTATACCGGAATGGTGGAGTTTGGAGTCGGCCTGATTCCCGGCGGTGGTGGAAGCAAAGAATTTACTTTGAGATTAAGTGATTCTGTAAGGGATGGAGATATTGAGTTGAATTTATTGAGAGAACGATTTCTTACCATTGCCACAGCGAAAGTATCGACCTCAGCTCATGAGGCCTATGATTTAGGAATATTCAGAAAAGGACTTGATGAAATCAGTATCAACCGTAGCAGGCTGATCGCCGATGCAAAGTCCGCCGTGATTGAATTGGCAGATGCCGGATATACAAAACCTGTTCAACGAAAAGATATCAGGGTGCTGGGAAGAAGCGGACTAGGAATGGTGTATGCCGGTGCAAACACTATGTTTTCGGGACATTATATGTCGGCCCACGACAAACTGATTTCTGAAAAATTGGGATATATAATGTGTGGAGGTGATCTTTCTGCGGCAACCCTCGTATCAGAACAATACTTACTCGACCTTGAAAGAGAAGCCTTTCTATCGCTTTGCGGGGAAAAAAAGACGCTTGAAAGAATTCAGAGTATTTTAACAACCGGAAAACCATTACGTAATTAAATTTAGATTATTAACTTTAGGCCTTGTTATCGAACCAATATTCAGATAGATGAAGTATATTGTAAACCTATGTTTAGTGCTGATACTGTTGCCTTTAACAGTATACGCACAGTCCGCCGAGAAACCAAAATATGCACCAGGAAGAGAAAAACATCGTAACAAAACCGATGAAATTGGTCAAAAACAAGGTGTATGGAAGTATTTTAATTCCACCGGTGATATCATTCATGAAATTGAATATGTAAACGATGTACGTCACGGTATGTCGAAACGATTTTACCCTTATGGTAAAATCATGGAAGAAACTGAATATCAAAATGGTGTAAAGGAAGGTGCCTTTATCCGTTACTACTATTCAGGGAGTGTGAAACAGGAAGGTGAATACCTTGAAGGCAAGAAAAACGGTAAATGGACCAAATATTTTGAGTCCGGTGAAGTGCAATCCGAGACCCCATATAAAAACGGAAACAGGGACGGAGAATGGAAAGTTTTCAACAGAAAAGGAACAGTTGTTAGCGCAACCACCTATAAAGATGGTGTAGATGTAGCCGCAGCGGCAGCCTCAAAAGCTGAAGATGAGAAAAAAGCAGCGGCGAAGAAAAAAGAAGCTAAAGGTGCACCGGGTGCCCCTACTCCTGCCTCCCCAACTCCCACTATCGGCAATCAGCCCGGAGCAGTAAGTCCTACTTCCACTCCGAATCCAGCTCCAACTCCTGCACCTTCAAATCCTCCTCCGGCCTCAAAGCCAAAGAAGTAATTTAAATGGACGCATATATTATTGCCGGATACAGATCTGCGGTGGGTAAAGCCCCCCGGGGAATGTTCCGCTTTTTAAGAGCCGATGACCTTGGTGCTACCGTGGTAAAACACCTTTTGACAGCAGTTCCGGGTCTCGATAAAAATCAGATTGATGATGTAATTGTGGGTAATGCTACCCCTGAAGCTGAGCAAGGTCTGAATATAGGACGGATGATTTCGCTGATGGGCCTGGATACTGTTAAAGTTCCAGGAATGACAGTAAACCGTTACTGCTCTTCCGGACTTGAAACCATTGCAATTGCTGCTGCGAAAATTAAAGCTGGACTTGCTGATTGTATCATAGCCGGTGGCGTTGAAACAATGTCTCCTATTCCTTTCGGAGGATGGCGCATTGTTCCGAATTACGAAGTAGCTAAAACAAACCCCGACTGGTATTGGGGAATGGGACTGACTGCCGAAGCAGTTGCAAAAGAATATAAGGTTTCACGGGAAGATCAGGATTTGTTTTCATACAACTCCCATCAGAAAGCAATCAATGCCATTAAAAATGGATACTTTAAGGATGGAATCGTACCTGTTTCAATTGAAGAAACGTACCTCGATGCATCTGAAAAGAAGAAGTCCAGAACTATCATAGCTGATACGGACGAAGGCCCCCGTGCGGATACAAGCGTTGAAAAACTTGCTACTCTCAAACCGGTTTTTGATGCTATTGGATCAGTAACTGCAGGCAATTCCTCACAAACCAGTGATGGTGCCGCTTTTGTAATGGTGGTTTCCGAAAAAATGCTCATGCAGTTAAATGTCCAACCTATTGCTCGTTTTGTCACATATGCAGTTGCTGCTGTGGAACCTCGGATAATGGGTATCGGTCCGGTTGAAGCAATTCCACTTGCACTCAAACGTGCCGGAATGAAGAAAGATCAAATTGATTTGATTGAATTGAACGAAGCCTTTGCATCACAGGCTTTGGCTGTTGTTCGTGAACTTGATCTGAATCCTGAACTGGTAAACGTGAATGGTGGAGCTATTGCTTTAGGACATCCACTCGGATGCACAGGGGCAAAATTAACTGTTCAAATTTTCGATGAACTCCGCAGAAGGAATAAAAAATATGGCATGGTTACCATGTGTGTTGGTACCGGACAAGGCGCAGCCGGAATTTTCGAGTTATTGAATTAATCATTGTTATTAAGTTTTTCAGGCTTTACGATACATTATTTTTTATGTATTATCTTTGATATTGAACTTAATTAATTTAACATAACACCAAAAATTAAAATCATGAAAAAAACATTAATGGTTATTTCTGCAGGACTATTATTGATGTTTGCTACAACTACACAATCAGTTGCTCAGCTAAAACTAGGCGTGATAGGTGGGGCAAATTTTAATGATATCACTGGCTCAGACATCGATTCAGAAGGCATGGGAGTTGGTTATCACATTGGAGGTTTTCTGAATATCGGAAATAAACTGATGGTAGAACCTCAGGTTCTGTATTCGGTAAAGGGCTCGAAAGTAAAAGATGGGAACCTTAATCTCAGCTATATTGAAATTCCAATCTGGGTACGGTATCAATTGGAAGGCGGCCTGAATTTCAATGCCGGTCCGTACATGGCGATTTTAGTAGGTGCAAAAGATGATGGTGATGACGCTAAAGACAATTACAAAAGCTCTGATTGGGGCCTGGGATTTGGAATCGGATATCAGCTACAGGGTGGTTTAGGATTCGCTGTTAATTACAACCAGGGATTAGCCAATGTAGGAGAAGATGTTGAAGTATTTGGACAGAAAGTAGAGTTCGATGCACACACAACAAACATAAAATTATCCCTATCCTACACCTTCGGTGGAAGAAGAGAATAATCAAAAAACATGAACATGAAAAACCCCTTATCCTTCCCGGATAAGGGGTTTTGTTATTTAATGGTAAGAAATCAACACAATTCGTCTGATTAATAGGCAAAATACCAAATCTTTTACCTCTGTTTCTTCGTAAATTTGGGTAAAAAATATTTAACATGTCACAAACTACTTCGATCATCCACAAAGGCGGTGAATTTTTAATTACTGAAAGCAAGGCAGAAGACACTTTTATCCCTGAAGAATTTTCTGAAGAACACAGAATGATGGCTTCAATGGCCGATGATTTTCTGGATGCTGAAGTCTTTCCGGTTCTCGACCGAATTGATGCGCAGGAAGAGGGATTAATGGTTTCCCTTATGAATAAAGCCGGTGATCTTGGTTTGCTTGGTATTTCTGTACCGGAAGAGTACGGAGGATTTGGTAAGGATTTCATTACCGGAATGCTTATTACTGAAAAATTGGGTGCAGGGCATTCATTCGCTGTTGCCAATGCAGCACATACAGGAATAGGCACATTGCCCATTTTATATTTTGGTACGAAAGCACAGAAAGAGAAATACCTTCCTTCCCTTGCAACTGGAGCTATGAAAGCTTCTTATTGTCTTACAGAACCAGGCTCAGGATCAGATGCACTCGCAGCTAAAACTAAAGCAGTGTTATCGGAAGATGGTAAACATTACATTTTAAACGGACAAAAAATGTGGATCACAAACGCCGGGTTTGCTGATTTATTTATTGTGTTCGCACAAGTGGATGGTGATAAATTCACAGGCTTCATTGTAGAAAAAGGATATGCCGGTTTGTCACTTGGTGAGGAAGAACATAAAATGGGTATCAAAGGATCATCGACACGACAAGTGTTTTTTATGGATTGCAAAGTGCCCGTTGAAAATTTGCTGGGTGAAGTAGGGAAAGGACATCTTATTGCTTTCAATATTCTGAACATTGGTCGTGCTAAACTGGCAGGTGCCGCTTTGGGCGGATGTAAAAGAACCATTACAGGATCGGTGAGTTATGCGAATACACGTGAACAATTTAAAATGCCTATCGCCAAGTTCGGTGCAATACGTTACAAACTTGCCGAACAGGCTATCCGCACTTTCGTGATGGAAACTTCTTTGTATCGTGCGAGTCACATGATTGATGATAAAGAAAAACAATTGCTCAGTGAAGGAAAAGAATTCGCGAAAGCATTACTTGGTGCAGCTGAAGAATATGCAGTAGAATGTGCAATTCTTAAAGTATTTGGATCAGAAACACTCAACTATGTGGTTGATGAAGGTGTACAGATATATGGTGGTTATGGTTACTCTTCCGACTATCCGATGGATCGCGCGTATCGTGATGCACGTATCAACCGGATTTTCGAAGGCACCAATGAAATCAACAGATTGCTAATGGTTGACATGCTGCTTAAACGCGCAATGAAAGGTGAACTCGATCTTATGACTCCTGCGTCAAATGTGCAGAAAGAACTAATGGCCATTCCTGAATTTGGTAATGGTGACGATGCACCATTCAGTGCTGAGAAAAAAACCCTGGCTGATATGAAAAAAGCCGCTCTCATGGTTGCAGGAACTGCAGTTCAGAAATACATGATGAAATTAACGACCGAACAGGAAATCCTCATGAACATTTCCGACATGATCATCGAAATATACACCAGTGAATCGGTGATGCTTCGTGTCGAAAAACTTACGATGATGAAAGGTGCTGCGGCTGTTACTGTTTACAATGATATGATGAAAACATACATCAACGACAGCGTAGACAGGTTGAATATTGCAGGTAAAAATGCAATTAATTCTATGTCGGAGGGTGATGAGAACCGGATGCTATTGATGGGATTGAAAAGATTTACAAAGACATCTGCATTCAATGCAAAAGATGCGCGCAGACGCATTGCAAAAGAATTGATAGAGGCAAATAAATACTGCTTCTGAAAATAAATAATTTAAAACTTGTCGAAAAACCAGGCTTGAGTTATTCGACAAGTTTTTTGTCAATATTGGTGGAATATCAATTTTTCGAAATTGAAATATTTCTTATTATATTTCTTTCTGTTGTTTTGTGATTGAATGAAAAAGCTCTTAAAGAAATTTATTAAAATTTTACTAGTCGTCCTTCTCCTTGTTGGATTATGGAATTACGACCTTGTGATTTATCTTTTACGGCAATTTAAAGGGCAAACTACCATTCTTTTCAAGGCAGTTCCCGTGGAAGATATTTTAAAAGACCCTGATCTTAAACCCGAATACCGTGAAAAATTGTTGCTAACGGATGAAATCCGAAAATATGCAATGGATTCTCTCGGTTTAAAAAACTCAAAAAACTATACACTATATTACGATCAGCATGACAAGCCCCTGCTGTGGGTATTAACTGGCTGCCTTCCCTATGAACTGAAAGCAAAGGAGTGGTGGTTCCCTTATTTGGGGGATGTTTCCTATAAAGGATTTTTTAATGAAGCTTTAGCTCTTAAGGAGGAACAAATGATACGAAGCCAGGGGTATGAAACTGATATTTATTCTCCTTCTGCATGGTCCACACTTGGTTATTTTAAAGACCCGATATTTTCAAACATGCTCAAACGCGGACCTGGACGATTATCGGAACTGATAGTTCATGAATTGACGCACGCCACAATATATCTGAAGAGCAGTGTGGACTTCAATGAAAATCTTGCAACTTTCATTGGTGAAAAAGGTGCGGAGCAATTTCTGGAGTCAAAATATGGCGTGGAAAGTGAAGAATATAAAAAGTACACGGGATATTTATCTGATGAAATAATCTACAGCGATTATATGATGAAAAGTGCTGCACGACTGGATAGCTTATACAAAACGTTCAGTGAAGAAATGACTGTGAAGGAAAAGGCAACAAAAAAATATACCATGATAGCTTCAATCATGTATAGCATCAATCAGCTTCCTCTCTCCTACCCTGATCGTTATCGATTTGATTTTAAAAACACCAGCCTACCAAACAATACCGAGTTTATGTCGTTTATGCGGTACCGGAAAAAACAAGATATGTTTAACCATGTTTTTGAAGAAAAATATAAATCGAATCTGAAAGAATTCATTGCGGATATCGTGAAGAAAAACGCAAATGATGAACCATTGCCGTTTCAGTGATTTTTTTCAACTGAACCGTGATAGCAGCATGAAGTTGACGTAAGTCAGGGCTGAAACCCTTTTTCGCTTCTCACTGTAATCCCCACACTGAAGGGTGGGGTTATAAAAGGACTGTACATAAAATTTGTTGAAATCCAATTTTGTAGATAACACATAAATCTCGTTTCGATTTGAAATCTAAACTTTCATATTTAAGTTCAGTATGCAAATTTTCAGGAGAATTTCCCGATAAGGAAAAGATAGAAAAACACAAACGGAATCGAAATCAATAACGCATCAAAGCGGTCGAGAATGCCACCGTGACCGGGGAGAATATTTCCGGAATCTTTAACACCAAGACTTCTCTTCAACATTGATTCCACAAGATCACCAAGTGTTCCTGTAACAACTATGATCACAGAAATGATCATCCATTCAATCATAGTTAAATCTTCGAACCAGGTTGAAATCAGCCATGCTGCAAGAACAGATGTAATCATACCTCCAAAAAAGCCTTCCCACGATTTCTTCGGAGAAATTCTTTCAAACAAACGGTTCTTTCCAATTTTTGATCCTATCATGTAAGCACCTGTATCACTTGCCCATACCAGCAGAATACATCCCATAATTATTTCTCCGTGATAAGGTATCAGATCTCCGGGTGTAAATCCAAAAGCGATTTTAACCATCAACAACATTGGAAGCGTGAGATAAACTATCCCCATAAGGGTAATTGCAATATTCTGAAACGGATGTGATTTATTGCGGAAGAGTTCCATAATAAAAACTGTTGACACCATTGGAATTGCAACCAACATCAAATCAAAATCAGATTTGCTCCATAATAAATAAGTGAGTAATAAAAATAACGTTTGCGCAATCAACACACCTGATATCACTTGTGGCGCTGACTGATCAGATTTCATCAACTGATAAAATTCAATTAGTCCTAATGTTGAAATCAAGAAAAAGATCGCAACAAAACTCCAGGGACTTAACAGTATGGAAGCAGCCATTATAAATGCGAAGCTGAGTCCGGTTATGGCACGCTGCGTGAAATTATTCACAGATCATGGGTTTTAATGAGGAATCGGGTGAGCACTTCGTCATTGCGATGAACAAACAAATCAATTTCTCCAATTGATATATAAGTGGAATCTATTTTATTCACTTCAAAAGATTGGATATGATTATCTGCTAAAACAGCTTTGACAATATTGATTTGATGTGGCAGAGATGATGTATAAATCAATACCCAATCGGGATCATGTTGCACCATCAGGCTTTATTTTGGCTGGTCCACTAAAAACAGATATAATTCCGCAGGTCCTTGCGCTCCTGTGACAAGTTCATTTCCTATATCCGCGGTACGACTCGGTCCGGTAATAAATGTGGATGCAGATGGCTGATGCTCCTTGTATTTTGTTTTCATGAAATTAAAAGCATCCTTCAGGTCGTCCACCATCTGATCAGGGAAAGCCACTACTATGTGTGCAGGAGTGAATAGTGGAACTCCTCTTCCCGAAGTTTGTCCGGAGGAAACCAATATGCTCCCTGTACGTGCTACCATGCATTCACACAATGTAACAGAAGCGTGAGTATTGGTAATTGTTGCAGGGTCGTTATTTATTGGGAATTCACATTGTTCCAGAAAATGCGACAATTCGTTTTCCACACATAACAAACGGGTCCATTTTTTACTTTGCGCCAGGTTCAAAAGTTCTTCAGCGAATTCCAGCATACTGGTACAAAACACAAATTGCCCTCCGGCTTCCCGGAATGCCTGTGCAAATATCAACTCCGGAACATCGTCATTCATCCTGAATACAGGGCTGTCGAAATCCAGGTTAGGATATGGATTGGCTGTTTTTGAGATCAATGCACTCCGGATCTTTTTCAGCACTTTCTCCCTGGTGGTACTTTCCTGCATGGCCAAATTTAAATAATTTATCGATTGGTAAATACTTGCAAGTTTAATGTGCTGGTTTTCAAATGGAAAATGGTTGTCGGTCAACGGTGTGGGTCCGACTGATATGAAAAAAAACGGGAATGAATTGTGTTCATTCCCGTTTAGTGTTTTGAGCTCTTTTATATTATCCTTCCGGGTTTTCGCCTACCGGTTTGGGCTCAGTTTCTTTTTCTTCAGAGTGACCATTCCCATTAGTTGCGATTACAGGCATAATCACTTTTTTCTCTTCAGGAAATATTTCATCTTCAAAAGGACGCTTTCCAAAAATCAGAATTAAATCTTCTTTGAAAATGACTTCTTTTTCCAGCAGATGTGCTGCAAGTTGATCTAGTTGATCGCGGTGCTTCAACAAAATATCTTTTGTTCTTGCATAACATGATTCCACCAGTTTGCTTACTTCCTCATCAATAATCTGAGCGGTTTTTTCACTGTATGGTTTTGTGAAATTATAATCCTGATTGCCTGATGAATCATAGAAACTAATATTTCCAATTTTATCATTCAATCCGAATATTGTGACCATAGCGTAAGCTTGTTTGGTGATTTTTTCAAGGTCACTTAAAGCTCCTGTTGAAATTTGTCCGAATACTACTTCCTCTGCAGCTCTTCCACCCAATGCAGCACAAATTTCATCCACGATTTGTTCTTTGGTAGTGATCTGTCTTTCTTCAGGAAGATACCAGGCTGCTCCGAGTGAACTGCCACGGGGAACTATCGAAACTTTCACCAAAGGATGCGCATGTTCAAGCAACCAACTCACTGTAGCATGACCTGATTCATGATAAGCAATCACTTTTTTCTCATGCGAAGAAATGATCTTATTCTTTTTCTCCAATCCGCCGATAATGCGATCTACTGCATCCAGAAAATCCTGTTTATCGACATGAGTTTTATTTCTTCTTGCTGCAATGAGTGCAGCCTCATTACAAAGATTCGCTAAGTCTGCTCCCGAGAAACCTGGTGTTTGACGAGCGAGGAATTCTATGTCGACTGATGCATCTGTCTTGACAGGCTTCAAGTGTACTTTGAAAATTTCTTTACGACCGTTCAAGTCCGGTAACTCCACATAAATTTGTCTGTCGAACCGACCTGGGCGCAGCAATGCACGATCCAATACATCGGCTCTGTTTGTTGCTGCAAGAATGATTACTCCGCTGTTACTTCCAAACCCATCCATTTCAGTGAGCAACTGATTGAGAGTACTTTCTCTTTCATCATTTGCACTGAAGGAAGGTGCTTTTCCGCGTGCACGTCCAATTGCATCAATTTCATCGATAAATATGATAGCAGGCGCTTTTTCCTTTGCCTGACGGAATAAATCCCTTACACGACTTGCTCCAACACCTACAAACATTTCCACAAAATCAGATCCTGAGAGTGAGAAAAACGGTACCTGGGCTTCGCCTGCTACTGCTTTCGCAAGAAGCGTTTTACCTGTTCCCGGAGGGCCTACAAGCAGCGCTCCACGGGGTATTTTACCTCCCAGAGAAGTATATTTTTTGGGGTTTTTCAGAAAATCCACAATCTCCATCACTTCCACTTTGGCTTCTTCCAAACCAGCCACATCGTTGAAAGTGACCTTCACGTGCATATCCTTATCAAACAGTGTTGCTTTTGATTTGCCTATATTGAAAATCTGGCTGCCACCGCCGCCGCCACCCATTCTGCGCATCATGAATATCCAGAATCCGATGATCAGAATTACCGGCAACAACCACATCAGTGTATCTATGTAACTTCCTTCTTTAGCATAACTGATGCTAACCTTCTCGTTATCAGCAAAATCCTTTTGGGCTTCTTCCATTTTCTTCTCGAAAGAACCTACATCCCCAATAGTAAAATAGTAATGAGGTCCTTGATTTGGGGAGTTCCCGAAGGCTTTGTTTGCAACGGCTTTGTATTTTTCCTGACTTAGTTTTTCCTTAAGTATAAATACATTGACATATTCCTTATTGACTACTTCAAGCTTAGCAATGTCATGCGGTTTCAGCATGTTCATTTCGAAATTCACCCATGTAATTTCCTTTGGTTTGTTTCCGAAATCCATGAATTGCACTCCGAAAATGAGCACAAGTAAGATGATGTATATCCAGGTAAAATTGAAATTAAAGCGGGATCCCCCGGGTTTTGGAATTTTGTTCAATGGGTTCATTGAACGCTTCTTACCTTCGTTATTTTTGTCTGTTGACTGATTCTCCGACATCTGATGTTTTGTGAGTGCTATTTCAAGGTTTAAAATTTGTCAATATCTGTGCCATCGGTCTTTTTGGCAGTATGGCAGTATCGGCAACTACTGATAAACAACATTTTGTTCATTTAGTTCACACAACCGCGTGTGTTTCAGCATCTGCCCAAAAGCGTTCAATCCCATAGAATTCGCGTTGTTCCTTCTGGAAAATATGGACCACTACATTGATATAATCGAGCAGGATCCACTCGGCATTCAAATGACCTTCTTTGTAGATAGGCTTTTCTCTTGTCAGCTTCTGCACTTCTTCCTCAACCGATCGGGCCAGGGCGTCCACTTGTGTATGAGAATCGCCATGACAAATTACGAAATAATCAGCAAGGGCAGTTCCTGTTGGCTTCAAATTCATGACGATAATCTCATGCCCTTTTTTTTCCTGAATTCCTGATATTACTGCATCCACCAAAGGTGAAAATTCACTGGCAACGGCGCTTTCAGGCGCTTTTGCAATACGTTTTGTTTTACCCATTCAATCGATTTCCCTATGTTTGTACAAAAATAATGTTTTTTTGTGAGGATCTGGTATTCTATAAAACACTATAACCTGACATGTTTGGCAATAAACCCGGCCAGCGAATAATAGAAGTTGCAGAAACTGATTCTACTAACAGTTATGCAGCCCGTTTGTTACATGACGAAATTCCTGAAGAAGGCACTCTTATAGTCAGCAATCATCAGAACGCAGGCCGTGGTCAGAGGGGTACTGTATGGGAAAGCGAAAACGGATTGAATTTATTGTTGAGTTACATTTTATATCCCTCTTTTTTACCTCTGCAAAATCAGTTTATACTCAACGAAGCAATCGCGTTAAGCTTACATGATACCATTCAACAATTCACAAGCTTTGATGTCTTAATAAAATGGCCGAATGACATCCTTGCCGGAGGAGGAAAAATAGCAGGGATACTGATAGAAAATTCAATCCGCAACGGTAAAATTATTCACTCGATTGCCGGTGCCGGAATAAATATCAATCAACTTCATTTCTCACAATTCAATCCTCCTGCAACTTCACTTTTTATTTTAGAAAATAAAATTTTCAATTTTCAGGATATATTGCAAACACTGAATCTGCAGCTTGATAAATGGTATACTCATTTGCGAATGGGAAATTATTCCAGAATTCATGAGGCATATCTCAATCACCTTTTTAAATACAAAACCCAATCAAAATTTGAATCTTCCGGAATTCGGTTCACAGGAACAATCACAGGAATAAACAAGGACGGGCAACTGGAAATCTCCAAGGAAGATGGCACAGATGTAAAATTCAATCACAAAGAAGTGAAATTTTTATTTTAGCTTCAGATTCCCTGGGCTGCTATTTCACGAAAACGATTCACCAGGAGATTTAAAAAATTAGTAAGAGGTTTTTCCGCCATCATTTTCAGAAACGGATTTAAATCCGCATCAAAAAAAAGTTTCAGTGTTGATTCATTTCCTGATTTTCCTTCACCAATATCACAAGTCAGAAAAAAGTCAAATGGTGCTTTACCATTTTTCTTAATTTTTATTTGTGAATTGGGAGTCCTGGTTTCAATTGCCATTCCCAGTGAAGCCATTCCTTTGATGTTAAACGAACAGGTATCGGAATCGGAAACCCAATCGGTTACCTGCTCCGGCATGAGTTTTTCAAAATTATTAAAGTTGGAAAGAAAATTAAAAACTTCTTCAGGGCTTTTGGATATATCAACCTGTTCACTTTCTATGCGTGTCATGGAATTCGGAAATTGTATTAGTAAAAAATATTATTGCTTTAAATTAAATATCCCAATGAGAGGGATCATCGCGCCATTTTTTCAGACTTTCCATATCAACCTGACTGATGTAATTATTTTTCAATGCCTGGCCGACAAGAATATCATAATTACTTAACGAATACAACGGGCAATTCGCATTTTTAAATGCATCGGATGCGACATCAAATCCATAACTGAAAATTGAAATCATTCCTTTCACAATTACGCCGTTTTCTCGAAGTGCATTTACTGCTTTCAGACTGCTTTGACCTGTAGAGATCAAATCTTCAATAACAACACAGGTTTGATTTTTGTGAACTTCTCCTTCAATTAAATTTTGTCTGCCATGCTCTTTTGCAGCTGCACGTATATACACAAACGGAAGTCCCATTGCTTCTGCAACAAGTGCACCGTGTGCAATTGCGCCGGTAGCAACACCCGCAATCACATCAGGAGTTCCGAATTTTTCATCAATAACTTTCACAAGTTCCTGCCTGATGTAAGTTCTGATTCTTGGATGACTCAGTGTAATACGGTTATCACAATAGATTGGTGAATTCCATCCCGAAGCCCATTTAAAAGGCTGTTTTGGTTGTAACTTCACTGCTTTAATCTGTAGCAGAAAATCGGCTATATTTGAACCTGTTGTACCCATCCCCATGAAACAAATGTACAAAGTTTTTATAAACGACAAAGAAGTCAGATTCATTAATGAAAAAGTGAATGCACCAACTGACGGGCAGGAATTGAAGACTGAATTGAGTTCACCTGAAATTGTCAGCCATATACAACTCTCAAGGGATCCGGGCGTACGTGTTTTTTTTATTCAGGTAGCTGATCCGTTGCAAAGATTTGAACTATTTACCAGTTATTTTCCGATAATCAGGGCAGCCGGTGGGGTGGTCAGACTTAACGACAATTCAGGACCGGTATTAATGATTCACCGACTTGGAAAATGGGATCTCCCGAAAGGTAAAATTGATAAAGGTGAGGAATCCGAAAAGGCCGCTGTCAGGGAAGTGGAGGAAGAATGTGGAATTAAAAATCTGAAGATTGTCAAACGACTTTCCAATTCCTGTCATCTGTATGAATTCAAAGGAGTGACCGTTTTAAAAGAAACTCACTGGTACCTGATGTTAACGGATTATACAGGAAACCTGATTCCTCAGCTGGAAGAAGGGATTACCGAAGTTAAGTGGGTATACGAAAAAGATATTTATTTCCTGCTACCTGGTGCTTACAGTTCTATTGCAGATCTGCTTTCGAAGGAAATTTTAAACTGCTGAGTGTTTCGGATTATGTGCCGCTTTATGCGTGGCACCCGGATATACTTTTAACGCTTCTTCAAGACATTTAACAGCTTTCGCAAGCGACTCCCGGTTGAGCACATAGGCTACACGCACCTGGTTTAATCCGGCGCCTGGTGTCGAATAAAATCCTGTAGCCGGAGCCAGCATCACAGTTTGTTTCTGATATTGGAATGACTCGAGCAGCCACTGACAAAATACGTCGGCATTATCAATCGGCAGTTGTGCAATCACATAAAATGCACCACTGGGTTTAGGACAAAAAACTCCGGGTATGTTGTTCAACGATTCCACCACAAGATCTCTTCTCGACACATATTCAGTAATCACTCCTTTGAAATATTCATCAGGTGTATCGATGGCTGCTTCTGCTGCAATTTGGCCGTAAGTAGGAGGACTCAAACGAGCCTGAGCAAATTTCAAAGCCGCGGCCATTACTTCCTTATTTCTGGAAATCAGCGCACCGATTCTGACACCACACGCGCTGTAACGTTTCGATACAGAATCCATCAGCACCACATTTTGTTCAATGCCTTTAAGATTCATCACTGAAAAATATTCTTTACCATCGTAACAAAACTCACGGTATACTTCATCAGCAAAAAGATACAGATCGTATTTTTTTACCAGGTCACGCAAAGCTTCCAGTTCAGCACGTGTATACAAATACCCGGTCGGATTTCCCGGGTTACAAATCATAATTGCTTTGGTAGCAGGTGTAATTAATTTTTCAAATTCGGATACCGGAGGCAGTGCGAAACCATCTTCAATATTGCTGTTGATAGGTTTAATTTTTACTCCTGCCTGGATTCCAAATCCGTTATAATTTGCATAAAATGGCTCAGGGATAATAATTTCATCTCCTTCATTCAGACAAGTCATCATTGCAATTTCAATTGCTTCAGACCCACCGGTTGTGACCATTATTTCCTCAAAATTGAGGTTGATTCCGTACTTGCTGTAATAGCCAACAAGCTTCTTACGATAAGTTTCAATTCCTGCTGAATGACTGTATTCAATAACTTTAAGGTTGTTGTTTTTAATCGCATTCAACATCACTGCCGGTGTTTCAATGTCAGGCTGACCGATGTTAAGATGATAAATTGTCACACCTTCCTTCTTAGCTTTCTCCGCATAAGGAATCAATTTTCTGATTGGTGAAGCAGGCATCTGGAGCCCTTTTTGACTGATATCTGGCATTGGGAATTGGATTGAATATTGACTCCGGAAAAAGGGGAGCTGAATGTGGATAAAATAAGTACCCCCGGCTTTTGGGCCGGGGGTACAAACTTATAAAATTTATCAGAGTTATTATAAGCGGAATGCTTAGTTCTTAGGAGCTTCAGGCGTTGCAGCAGGAGAAACAACCGGAACTTCTACATTTCCTTTAACATGAAGCACTTTAGGGCTATCAGTTGCATTAGAAGTGATTGTTACAGTTTTGTCCTGCATTCCTTGTTTTCCTGCTGAATTAAAAGTTACTTTAATTACACCTTTTTCACCTTTTTTAAGAGGTTGTTTAGGCCACTCAGGAACAGTACATCCACATGATCCGTGAGCTTCAGCAATGATTAATGGCTCTTTTCCGGTATTTACAAATTCAAAAGCATATTCAACTTTGTCACCTTGTTTAATAGCACCAAAATTATATTCTTCTTTATCGAACTTCATAACCGGGCCATCAGTTTTAACTGCAGTAGCAGCAGGTGCTGGTGCAGGAGCCGGATTAGTTGTTGTATGATTTTCGTGCTGAGCGAAAGAAACAGCAGAAACTGAAAGTACGATTGCTGCAGATAAAATGATTTTTTTCATTTTGATTATAGATTTTATTTAGTTTTTAAATTTATTATTTAGTCTTCTCCAAAGGAGCGGTACTCATATCTTTCTTTACAGGAGATTGATCTTCAGTTGATTCAGCTGGAGATACAGTACCTTTAATTGTAATTACTTTAGTAGCACTTTTAGCATTTGAGCTAATGGTAACAGTTTTAGTAAAAGGACCAGGGCGTTTTGTATCATATTGAACGTTAATTGAACCTGACTGACCTTTACCCACTGGTTCTTTAGGCCATTTTGGAACTGTACATCCACAGGATCCACGTGCGTTTGAAATGATCAGAGGGCTTTTTCCAGTGTTGCTGAATTTGAAATCATAAGTTCCGTTTCCGCCATATTCAATTGTTCCGAAATCATGAACTTCTGTTTCAAAAACAATTTCCGGAGCGTTAGGATCATTGTTTACTTCCGGTTTTTGTTCTTCCTGAGCAAAAGCCGTAAAGCTCATTGCCAGCAGGACCGTGAATGCATAAATACTTTTTTTCATCTTTTTGTTGCTATTAGTTCGTTTGTTTGTTCAATGGTAAATATAGTTGGAAACCTATTGAGGTACAAAGTTTCCATCAATTATGGTTCAAAAGTACTAGGACTAATATGAATTTTGAATGAATGTCGGGAGGTTTTGCGATTAAGTATCCGTTTCAAAAGCCTGTCATGACACATGATTTCCAACCTTTCCCAAACTAAAGGCTCTCAGTTTCAACCTGAGGATTTTCATTGAATTCCCCCTCCCACTTGGCAACTACTACAGTGGCCAGACAATTTCCAATTACATTCACAGAGGTTCGAGCCATGTCCATGAGTTCATCAATTCCCAGGATTATGAAAATTGGTTCAACAGGCAATCCGAAAGAAGAGGCCGTTCCAAGCAAGATCACTAATGAAGCGCGTGGTACGCCTGCGACCCCTTTACTTGTCAGCATAAGGGTAAAGACCATTAACAATTGCTGTTCCCAGGTCATATCGATTCCCGCAGCCTGAGCTACAAATACCGAAGCCAATGAAAGGTAGAGTGTTGTACCATCAAGGTTAAAACTATACCCGGTTGGCATCACAAATGCAACAATTTTACGCGGGACCCCAAGCTTTTCCATCGCTTCCATAGCCCGTGGCAGAGCTGCTTCTGAACTTGTAGTGGCAAATGCAATAGATACAGGTTCGGCTATTGCATTGATAAATTTCCGGATCGGCACTTTCACTATTAAAGCTACAGGTAACAACACCAGAAGCAGAAATGCTATCAAAGCAACATAGAGGGTAGCGAGTAAATGAAACAGGTTCACAAGAATACCCAATCCCATATGGCCAACAGTATAGGCAATAGCTGCGCCTACTCCTATTGGTGCAAAATACATGATGATATTGGTGAATTTGAACATCACATCCGAAAGTCCTTCTGCAAAGGAGAGCATGGGCTTACGCTGACGTTCATTAAGCATTGCCAGTGCAATTCCGAAAATAATGCTGAAAACCACAATTTGGAGAACCTGTCCGTCCACCACAGATTTTGCAAAATTTTCAGGAAAAATATGAAGAATGATGTCGGTCACACTCTGAGGAGCAACTTTGGGAATTTCACCATGATCGGCAGCGGGTGGCATCTTGATTCCAACCCCTGCTTTGGAAATATTAATCGCCGCAAGGCCAATAAACAAAGCGACTGTAGTTACAATTTCAAAATAAACCAATGATTTCCAGCCCATCCTGCCAACTTGTTTGAGATGGGAGTGCCCGGCAATACCGACTACGAGGGTTCCAAATAAAAGCGGTGCAATGATGGTCTTGATCATTTTCAGAAAAATCTGACTAAGCACTCGAAGATTCACTGCCACATCGGGAACGTCATGACCAATTGAGGCTCCAATGACCATGCTCACAAGAATCCAGGTAGTCAGTGATTTCTTTCTAACCGCATAATAAATCAGTGCTGAGATGGCAATCCACCGGGTGATCAGCAATATCGTCGGATCAATTACAATTAGTCCGTAGTGATTCAGGACCGTCAAAAGTGCTGCTATTCCAATGGTTATGCCGGCATATAATCCTGCTTTGTTTTTCATAAAGTCGTATCGGGATGCGACAAATGTAATGAAACACCTTTGGAGTTCAAACCACTGCAAGTGATGTTCTGACATTAAGGATAAATTCGGATATTTGAGCCTTCAATTTTTTAATCAAATAATGGAAATTCCAAAGACATACGACCCCGCATCAGCTGAAAACAAATGGTACTCCTATTGGATGGAGAAAGGTTTTTTTCGTTCTGTTCCCGACCATCGGGAACCTTATACAATTGTGATACCTCCTCCAAATGTAACCGGAGTGCTTCACATGGGACATATGCTAAACAATACCATTCAGGATGTTTTGATCCGCCGTGCCAGGATGCTGGGAAAAAATGCCTGCTGGGTTCCCGGTACCGATCATGCATCAATTGCCACTGAAGCAAAAGTTGTGGCTATGCTTAAGGAAAAAGGAATTGAAAAAAAGGATCTCACCCGTGATGAATTTTTAAAATATGCCTGGGACTGGAAAGAAAAATACGGAGGTATTATCCTCGACCAATTAAAAAAACTTGGTGCATCCTGCGATTGGGAACGGACTCGCTTTACAATGGAGGATGATCTTTCCGATGCGGTTATTGAAGTATTTATTGATCTTCATCAAAAAGGACAAATTTACCGCGGCACCCGTATGGTGAATTGGGATCCTGCAGGATTGACCGCAGTTTCTGATGAAGAAGTAATTTATAAGGAAGTTGATTCCACTTTATATCATGTACGATACCAGGTTGAAAATTCAGACGAGTGGATTACGATTGCAACCACGAGGCCGGAAACTATTTTAGGTGATACAGCAGTTTGTGTGAATCCTGCAGATGAGCGGTACAAACACCTTGTAGGGAAAAAAATAATTGTTCCAATGGTGAACCGTTTGGTTCCTCTGATTGCTGATGAATATGTGACAATGGACTTTGGTACCGGTGCACTGAAAGTTACTCCGGCACATGACATCAATGATTACAACTTAGGTCAGAAGCATAAACTTCAATCAATAGATGTGCTTACTCCTGATGGCAAAATGAGTGATGCAGCAGGGTTTTATATTGGTGAAGATCGCTTCGTAGTAAGAAAAAAAATCGCAAAAGATCTTGATGCGTCTGGGCATCTTGTAAAAACAGAACCGTACAAAAGCAATATAGGGTTTTCGGAACGTACCAATGCGGTTATTGAACCCAAACTTTCGATGCAATGGTTTTTGAAAATGGATACCATTTCAAAACCTGCACTTGAAAATGTGATGAATGACAACATCCGGTTATACCCGGAAAAATTCAAGAATACTTACCGTCACTGGATGGAGAATGTACACGACTGGTGCATTTCACGTCAACTCTGGTGGGGACAGCGCATTCCTGCATGGTATGATGAAACCGGTGAATTTGTAGTTGCTAAAACAGAAAATGAAGCGCGTGAATTGTTTTTAAAACAAAACAGCAACTTCAATACAAATTCCAAACTCCGCCAGGATGAAGATGTATTGGATACATGGTTTTCTTCCTGGCTGTGGCCGATTTCGGTATTCGACGGATTTAAAGATCCGAACAATGCCGACATCAAATATTACTATCCGACCAATGACCTTGTAACGGCACCTGAAATTTTATTTTTCTGGGTAGCCCGGATGATTATTGCCGGTTATGAATACCGCGGCGACAAACCTTTTTCAAATGTATACCTCACCGGAATTGTACGCGACAAGCAAGGAAGGAAAATGTCGAAGTCGTTAGGCAATTCACCTGATCCACTTGATTTGATTACCAAATTTGGTGCGGATGGTGTTCGTGTGGGAATGCTGTTGACTTCTCCTGCAGGAAATGATTTACCATTTGATGAATCATTATGCGAGCAAGGCAGAAATTTTGCCAACAAAATCTGGAATGCTTTCAGGTTAATTCAAAGCTGGTCGGAAACAGAAGGTAAAACAGCTCCTGATAACCGTGACTATACGCCTGTATTAAATTGGTTTGCTGCAAAACTCGAAGCTGAAACAGGGAATATCAATGAACTCTTTTCGAAATACAGGATTTCAGAAGCGCTCATGAGTATTTACAAACTCATTTGGGATGATTTCTGCTCCTGGTATCTTGAAATTGTAAAACCCGGAATGGGCCAGGCAATACAGCCTGCAGTATTCAAAGCAACAATTCAGTATTTTGAATCACTGATGAAAATGCTGCATCCATTCATGCCATTTATTTCCGAAGAGATCTGGCACAGCATTGCTTCAAGAAATGAAAACGATTGTATCATAGTTGCGAGTTGGCCTGAGGCGGCAGAAGCTAATACCACCTTGCTGAATGATTTTGATGCAGCAATCAGCCTCGTGACAAATATCCGCAACGTTCGCAAAACGAAAAATATTCCTAACAGGGAACCATTGCATGCTACGTATGTAAGCGGAACCGACAAAGGCCACGAAGACTTTCATTTTATAGTTGCCAAACTTTGTAATCTTTCTGGTATTGAAGCAGTGAATGAAAAGCCTACCGGGCAACTTTCTATTTTGATCCGCAACCACGAGTATTTTATAAATATTGTTGGTTTTGTGGATCAGGGTGAGGAGCGGAAAAAAATTGCAGAAGAACTTATTTACACAAAAAGTTTTCTGGAATCAGTTATGAAAAAGCTCGGTAACGAACGATTTGTAAGCAATGCCAAACCAGAGATTCTCGCATTGGAACAGAAGAAAAAAGCTGACGCAGAAGCGAAGATTAAGTTACTGGAAAATCAGTTGGCTACTGGTTGAGTTGATGGGTTGTTGGGTTATGAGTTGCTGAGTTGTGAGTTATTTATCAGCAATTGTTCAACAATAGTTTGAATTATTTATTCAAGCCATCAAGAATTTCCCTGGTTATATCGAGTGAGTCATTCGCAAGCAGAATTCCACTTCCTCTCTGATATCCCAATATGTAAAGGAAATTTTTGTCCTTGTTATATTCTTTCAGGTAACGTGTAAGATTGCTGTGAATTGAATCGTTCATATCAGATTCTTCGTTTTGCAATTGTTCTACCATTGATTGTTTCAGATCCATAAGTCCCTGTTGTTTTCCCATCAGGCGTTCCTCCTCTTTTGCGCGTTCTTCCGGCGACATTGATGCGCCTCTGCTCTGATAAACCTGTACTTCATGTTCCAGAGCCTTACCCTGTTGTTTCAGGTAAGTATCAATGCTATCCTGTTTTTTTTCCAATCCGTCCTTGAGTTGATTGAAGAATTTATAGTCAGCCAACAAAGTATCTGAGTTAATGAACACAATTGCATTAGAGGGCATTCCTGAACCATTGATTGCAACTGCAGGCGCTGATGCTTGAGTACCGTTGTAAACTTTGTAATATAAAAATGCTACAGCAATTATTAAAATAATGTTGAGGGCTAATGAGGCGTTTTTCAAGGATAAGATTTTTTAAATTTTGTCAAAGATAAGAAGTGAGACTGAAATAGTCTGGAATGATCAAATATATCCTGCAAGCTTATATGACAATATCCCAATCCATTCGTGCACCATGGCATCCCACATCAGAAGTGCACCGGCATGAGGGAAAATAGCATTTTCAGGGGTATAAATATGAGAGTGGGCCCTGGGATCTACAGGATACATTGTTGTGTGCAATCCTGTTTTGTTGAAACAGGCAATTGATCTCCTCATATGGAATGCAGATGTAATTAGCAAAAATTTTCCACCAGGATATTTCTCATTCAGAATTTTAGCAGTATAAACTGCATTCTCATAAGTGTTGCGGGAAATATTTTCAATAATAATATCTTCTGCCGGAATGCCGGTTTGTTCCAGTACTGTTAAAATAATTTCTGATTCGCGTTCTTCAGGTCGCGTCACAGAACCGGAACCTCCTGAAAGGAGAATTTTTTTTATTTTTCCACTTTTATATAATGCAATTGTTTGTAATAACCGATCGACACTCTGACTGTAAATCGGACGATTGTATTCCTGATCATAATACCTCAGACTTCCTCCTAATAATATTCCCACATCAAAAGGTTCTTTAATGGTATTGCTGCTTATTGGGGTCATTTCCCACTTCTTAATAACTTCGTTGGCAAGGAATGGGTTGGAAAAAACAAGGAGTACCACAATGGCAGCAATCCACCATTTACGCTTCCTTTCGGGATTTTTGGAAAAACGGGCAATCAGCGCCAATACCATGAACCAGGTAAAAGGCGCAATCATGAAATTCAGGATCTTGGAGAGGTAAAAAAACATAGAAGGCAAACTTAGTAAAAAGTGCTTTCAAATAAACAAATCACAGGCAACACACAATGCTCTTATTTTTAGCTTTAAAACATTGAATTTTAGTTTGTTACACACCTTACGAACGATCCCCTTATTTTTCTTAAATTTGTGACCACAGAAGCCCTACATGCAAACCGAAAAATACGTCCCACAGAACAAGATAAGAGTAGTAACTGCAGCCAGTCTTTTTGATGGCCATGACGCCTCGATTAATATCATGCGCCGGATTATCCAGGCAAGTGGCGCCGAGGTGATCCATCTTGGCCACGACCGCAGTGTTCTGGAAGTGGTAGAATGCGCCATCCAGGAAGATGCAAATGCAATTGCTTTAACCAGTTACCAGGGTGGACACATGGAATATTTCAAGTACATGTACGATTTGCTGAAAGAACGCGGATGTGCCCACATCAAAATTTTTGGCGGCGGCGGCGGTGTAATCCTACCGGAAGAAATCAAAGAGTTGCAGCAATATGGCATCTCAAGAATTTACTCACCGGATGATGGTCGTTCAATGGGACTTCAGGGAATGATCAACGACATGCTGCAACAAGCGGATTTCGCTACAGGCATGAAACTGAATGGTGAGGTAGATCGTATTGCTTCGAAAGATCCGAAAGCAATTGCCACATTAATTTCTGCCGCAGAAAATAACCCGGAGGGATTTGTTCCTGTCCATGCCAAAATTGCTTCTGAACTTTCAAAACATTCTGCACCGGTACTCGGAATCACCGGAACTGGCGGAGCAGGAAAATCATCTCTGGTTGATGAGTTGGTGCGAAGATTTTTACTGGAGTTCACAGATAAAACAATTGCGATTATTTCTGTGGATCCTTCCAAAAGAAAAACAGGAGGTGCTTTACTCGGTGACCGTATTCGCATGAATGCAATACGTAACACCCGTGTGTACATGCGTTCACTTGCCACACGTCAAAGCAACCTTGCACTTTCCAAACATGTGAAGGAGGCCGTATCGATTGTTCAGGCTGCAGGATATGACCTGGTTATACTTGAAACTTCAGGTATTGGTCAATCGGATACTGAAATTACCGATCACAGCAATGTTGCTTTGTATGTGATGACTCCGGAATACGGAGCAGCCACACAGCTTGAAAAAATCGACATGCTGGATTTTGCCGATATAATTGCCCTGAACAAGTTTGATAAACGTGGAGCACTGGATGCGATTCGTGATGTACGCAAGCAATACAAGCGCAATCACCAGCTTTGGGAAACAGACGATGAAGAATTGCCTGTGTTTGGAACCATTGCGTCTCAATTTAATGATCCCGGCATGAATCGTTTATACCGTGCCGTTATGAATAAAATTTCAGAAGTTACAGGTGCGGAACTTAAATCCGATTATCATGTAACTGATGAAGCAAGTGAAAAAATTTACATTATTCCTCCTCATCGGACAAGGTACCTGAGTGAAATTTCCGAGAATAACCGCGGCTATGACAAATGGGCTAATGACCAGTCAGCAATAGCTCAAAAGCTTTACGCGATAAGAACTACAATCGCATCACTGAATGAAGGAGATGCAAAGTCCGACAAAGCACTTTCAGAAGCACTTGAAAAAAAATACAGCGAACTGGAATTATTACTTGACGGAACCAATCGTAAAATGATTGAAGAGCTTCCATTAAAAGTGGAACAATACCGAAAAGATTTTTATGAATTTAAGGTACGTGAGAAAGTTTTAAAAATTCAAACTTATACAGAATCTCTATCCCGCCAGCGTATTCCAAAAGTTGCTCTTCCAAAATTCAAAGCATGGGGTGATTTGCTGAAATGGATGTTACAGGAAAACGTTCCCGGTGAATTTCCATTCACCGCCGGAGTATTCCGTTTTAAAAGAGAGAATGAAGATCCGACAAGGATGTTTGCAGGAGAAGGGTGTCCCGAAAGAACAAACAAACGTTTTCATTATGTTTCGTTAGGCACTCCTGCAAAGCGACTTTCCACTGCATTTGATTCTGTTACACTTTACGGTCAGGATCCGGATCACCGTCCTGATATTTATGGCAAGATTGGTAATGCAGGAGTATCGGTGTGTTGCCTTGATGATGCTAAGAAATTATATTCCGGTTTCAATCTATGCGACCCTGCGACTTCTGTATCCATGACCATCAATGGCCCTGCTTCCATTGTCGCCGCATTTTTTATGAATGCCGCCATTGATCAGCAATGCGAATTATACATCCGTAAAAACGGACTGGAAAAAGAGGTTGCTGAAAAAATCAAAAAACTTTTCAGTAAAACAGGCTTGAATCAACCGGTTTACAATTATGATATTCCAGAAGGAAATGACAGTCTTGGATTGATGCTGCTTGGAGTTACCGGTGACCAGGTTTTACCTGCTGATATTTATCAAAAAATAAAAAAAGAAACACTTTCTGTTGTCAGAGGAACCGTACAAGCAGATATCCTGAAAGAAGATCAGGCTCAGAACACCTGTATTTTTTCCACTGAATTTTCATTGCGGTTGATGGGTGATATGCAACAGTATTTCATTACCAATGCCATCAGGAATTTTTATTCAGTTTCAATTTCCGGTTACCATATTGCAGAAGCTGGTGCGAATCCGATTTCTCAATTGGCATTTACACTTGCTAATGGTTTCACTTACGTGGAATATTATGCGAGTCGTGGAATGGATGTAAACGACTTCGCTCCCAACCTGTCGTTCTTCTTCTCCAATGGTGTCGATCCGGAATATTCTGTGATAGGACGCGTGGCAAGAAGAATCTGGGCCAAGGCGATGAAGCTGAAGTATAAAGCAAATGAGCGTTCACAAATGTTGAAGTATCACATTCAGACTTCAGGTAGATCATTACATGCCCAGGAAATTGATTTCAACGATATCCGCACAACGCTTCAGGCATTGTATGCTATCTACGACAATTGCAATTCACTTCACACAAATGCTTATGATGAGGCTATCACCACTCCTACTGAAGAAAGTGTTCGCAGAGCGATGGCAATACAGTTGATCATCAATCGTGAATTAGGTCTTGCGAAAAATGAAAATCCGCTTCAGGGTTCGTTTATTATTGATGAACTTACCGATCTTGTGGAGGAAGCAGTGCTTACGGAATTTGACCGGATCACTGAACGTGGTGGCGTGCTTGGTGCAATGGAAACAATGTACCAGCGTGGTAAAATCCAGGAGGAGTCGTTGTATTATGAAACTTTGAAACACACAGGAGAGCTTCCAATAATCGGAGTAAATACATTCCTGTCATCGAAAGGTTCACCAACTGTGCTTCCACGTGAAGTGATCAGAGCTACGGAACAGGAAAAACAATTTCAAATTACTACCCTGAATAATTTACATAAGTACGGTGAAACAAAATCGGGGGAACTTTTGCATGACCTGCAACTTGCTGCAATTCACAATCACAATATGTTTGAAAAAATAATGGAGGTTTCAAAGTATTGTTCACTTGGTCAGATCACTGGATCCCTTTTTGAAGTGGGCGGGCAGTATAGGAGAAACATGTAGAAGTGATAAATGATAAATGAGGAATAAAATTTCCTGTTTAGCATGATAACATTTATAAAAATGGAGATTTATCGAGATTGCAGATGTGCGAGGGTGAAATGAAAATTGAGAATATAAAAATTGTTAAACTTTAAATAAATTATGATACTAAAAAAAATGAATTGGATTGCAGTTGTGATAGTGACTGCGGGTTTGATGAGTTCGTGCGGAAGCGGAGAACAAAAAGAAGCTGCCACAGAAGGCACAACTGAACAGGCAACTGTGATTGATGTAACGCACGCGTATATCTGTCCTATGCATTGTGAAAACAGCGCAAGCATGGAACCAGGGACTTGTAAAGTGTGTGGAATGGATCTTGTGAAGAATCCTGATTACCAGGGTACACCTTCAGATACTGCGGCAGTAGCAGGTGAAGCAGCTGTTGATTCCGGAAAAGCCGAGGCAGGGCATGAAGGGCATAACCACTAAAAAATTCGTGACGAGTTGCGAGTGACGAGTCACGAGTGAAAAGGAAAATACGATTTGGTGAAAAATCAATCGGTGTAGAGACGCATTGAATGCGGCTTGCGACTGCAAGAAATTCGAATTCATTGAAGTAAATTATGAAAGCACAAAAAAGGCGTGACTCGATTGAGTCACGCCTTTTTTATATGAGTAATCTGAACTCCTAGTAATCCCAGAGATCGTGTTCGAGATTTACAATTTCAGTTTTTATTCTTTGCGCTTCGATCAAAGCATCCATTCCTTGTTTATAATCTTCGATACGACGGTCATAAACGTTGTTTTCCTTATAGATGTAACTTGTGAATAAACGTTTCTGGAAAATATCATCCCATGTACGGCGATCGGAATCATTACCTCTCATAAATACTTCCTGGTTGGTAAGAATCTTACGTGCTTCTGGGAAGTAAATCCACATGATTGGAATTCTTAGATCACCTTCACGACGGTTACCTTTATCATCTACAGCATAAATAAGCGGAGCTAATCCGATAATCCTGACATCAAGCACAGAACGCTGTTTGTCGAAGAACCACTCTTCTTTCACACGATAAGCAACCACGTTAGAAGTAGAGAACTCCCTGATGATAACTGTGTCACGTGTCAGATACGGAGGTTCCGGATCCACGATTTGAGTAGTATCCACTCCTGCACCACCGATACGCTGAAACTCTTCACGAGTCATTGGTGTCATGAATTCCTCATCAGTATAAGCGGTAAGTGTACCTTCTTTAACTGCATCGTAGAGGATATCATTCAAACTCCTGCGATCGTTGATTTTTTCAGTTGGGTAGTAGAAAGCCAGGTTCATCTTTTCTTTCAAATCGATGATTTGCCAAACCTTCTTAGACCACATTACATCAGCCTCACGGAGGTATGAAAGCGGCACCACAGACTTTGTAGGACTGTGTTCCCGTACATATACACCGTCGAGTACGTTCTGCGCGGAAGCTCCGGTTGCAAACGTTGCGATGATGGAAATGACTAGAATGATTCTTTTCATGGTTTATCCTCCTTTATGTTATACGCTCTTTACGCGGCTATTATTGCAGAACAAAGTTTACAGAACTCAGTGAACGGGTTGTTCCGTCAGGACCGGTAGCTTTGATATACTCGAAGTAAACTTTTGCACCAGGTCCGGCAGCCTGAATGGCTGACTTCATAGCTGGTGTAATAAGGTTACCCGGAGCTTCCAGTTCTGTAGGATCTTTTCCTTTACGGATCAATGTCATCCGGAAAGATTTCACTTTGAAATAAAGTTCAAAGTCGAAGTTTTCCATGATGGAGTTTACGGAAGTTGCGGCAGCAAGTTCCGCTTTATTGATAGGACCGCCTTTTTTACCATTCACCATGGCAACAGGATCAGGAACCCTTTTCACACGATATTTGAAAACGCCCATTGGAACGTTTTTACCATCCAGTTTAGCAGTTACGTTAATAGTAGCTTCACCCTGGGTAGTAGCTTTTGCAGTGTATTTGCTGCTTCCTGATTTAGTATCTCTCACAAGTGTTGCTCCACCACCAGAAATGGAAGGAACCACATTCGCGTCAGCGACACCGGGAACAGAAATCGACATTGGATTTTCAACACCGATATACAATACGTTCATTTTATCAGCAGAAACAACAGAAGATGGTTTTGCTGCTATGTATTCTGATTCGAATGGATATTCTTTAATCTGGTTAGTAGCAGGATCTTTTACTTTGATTACACCACCCCATTTCTTAACACCTTCTGAAGTTGCACGCGATGCATATTTACCAAGTCCGCCTTCTACAGGGATAGAACTTCCACCAACTATAATTTCAGGATTTGAAGTTGAACTATAAGCTGCAAGAAATACGTCCGCTTTATACTCCTGACCAGTCAACACATAACTTGTTGGAGCAATTACACGAGCTTCGAGGTTATCAAATTTAAAACTACCCGCATCAATCGATGTATAAAGGTGGTTGATCACTTCTGATTCCACGTTTCTGACATCCGCCTGGAATTTGGTTAACAAAGCAAGTGTTGCCACAACAGGGTTATGATAAAATGTTGCCATTTCCCATGTTGTTTTATTATCTCTCACCATTGCAGGCTCAGGATCTTTTGTGTTCAGCAACTGGTCTAACCTGGAACCAAAAAGTTTCTGATCACCTGGTGACAACGGCTTCAGCATGTCAGCTTTGAACTTGGTAATTTTGTCTTTAAGTTCAGAAGCCTTGTGTCCTTTTCCATCACCTTTATCACCGCACATGATGTTAGTAGGAATATCGTAATCATCCTTCTTTTCAATATCACGTGGGGCAGGTACTTTTGCACCTGGTTCAATTTGTTCAACCTTTACGGTTATTTCTTTCTTCAAATTATCAATATAAGTGATCATTTCAGCAGAAAGCTTCTTTGCATTCTGAGCTTTAATGTTGAAAGGACCTACTTTATTGGGATCATTCTGCATCGCCTTTTGAAAATCGGCGTAAATCCTCTCGTTACGTGACGTTGTGTTTTGATTGGACACTTCAAGACTGTCATTAACCGTTACAAACGCGTTAATAATTTCTTTGGAAATGTTCAAGGCCAACAGGGCTGTCAGTACGAGGTACATCATCCCGATCATTTTCTGCCTCGGGGATAGTTTGCCACCTGCCATTTTATATTCTCTCTTTTAGGGTTAGTTAGGAATGTTAATTGGGAAAATTACTTGTTGGTGTTTACGTTCATAGCTGAAAGCATATTTCCGTAAACTGTATTGAGAGAAGACAGATTTTTAGCAAGTTTATTGACTTCATCTTTATATCTCTTAGTGTCTTCCACTGAAGAATTAAGATTCGACATCAATTCATTGATACCATCATAGAATTTAGAAGTTTCTTTGAGGTGCTTGTTAGAATCCTGCAACTGCAATTCATAAATCGCGTTGAGTGCGGCAAGATTTTTACCTGCTGAAGAAACCTGGTCGTTGTAAACTTTCACATCATCACTTGAAGTGCTGAGGCTGTTCATCGCTTGAGTTGCTTTATCATAAGCACCCGCGAGTGATCCTACAGATTTAGAAGCAGTTTGTACATTTTTAACGTAATCGTCAGTTGCTACAGATGCACTTGACAGATCCGACATCCTAGCAGCATTTTCGCCAAGAGTTTTCATTCCTGTTCCAAGGCTAGCGATCAAATCCGGACCGATTTTAGCTTCAGTCAGCAATTTATCAAGTTCCTGTGCAATAGGATCAATTTTCTTTTTCTTGTGTTTGTCGTGACCTGGCTCATGCATTCCCGCAAGTTCAGGGTAAACAAGTGACCAATCCACATCTTCATGAGGAGGTTCGAATGCAGAGAAGAAGAAAATCACAGCTTCTGTCAAGAGACCAACAGTAAGCATTAATCCGGCTCCTTCCCAGTGCTGAATTTTAAATAGAGCACCTAAAATTACTACTGCGGCGCCCCAGCCATAAAGCTTCGCCATAAAATTTTTAAACCCTTTACCTTGGGTTAATGAAGCTAATCCCATTTTGTTTTTAAAGTTTTGAAGTTAGAATTTGAGTTGGTTAGTTTTAATTTAATAGTATTTATCAGAAATCCGATTTATCCCTGCCCATGAAGTCCATTACACAACGGAAACCAACATAGCATTTCGAAGTATCCTGATATTCATAAGAACGTGTTCCGGTCTGTAAAAAGTATCCCACATCTTTCCAGGATCCACCACGAATTACTTTACGCTTTAATGAAGGAGGATCTGCTTCCTTTGCTTCATAGGTATAATCGGGGTTCAAGTCATGTGAGAAATTGTAAGCAGACTCATCATATGCATTGCTTGTCCACTCAGATACGTTACCTGCCATACAATAGAGACCATAGTCGTTTGGCCAGTATGAAGTAACACTTACAGCATAAAATCCACCGTCATCCAGGTAATTACCTCTCATTGGTTTGAAGTTACCAAGGAAGCAACCACGGCTGTTCCTGATATAAGGACCTCCCCAAGGATAGGGTGATAATTCCAGACCTCCGCGAGCAGCATATTCCCATTCAGATTCAGTAGGCAATCTGAAATCCTGTACGAAAGATTCACCATTGCTTTGCAGGTAGCTGTTCAGCAACTGAGTTCTCCAGATACAGAATGACCTTGCCTGTCTCCAGTTAACACCAACGACAGGATATTCATCGTAGGCCGGATGCCAGAAGTACATGTTTGTAATAGGATCGTTGAAGGAATAGGTAAAGTCGTGAATCCAGGCGAGTGTGTCAGGGAAAATGTTGATCACATCTTTCTTAATAAAGACAGAACGATCAGTTTTACCTTGTTCACGGTTGGAGCGTTGAGCTGCTTCATGCAAATCGACCCAGTAATATTCAAAATTCAGTTTCCTGGTATCAATTTCCTTACGGCGATAGAAGCGTTCAGCTTCAGGCAGGAAGAGTTCATTCAATGTCTCAATATTCTCTTCGTCTTCCCAGTCAATTCTTTTTCTCCAGTTGATACGTTCTCCGTATTCACCTTCATCGATCAGGTGCTCACCACCTATTAACCTGTGTGCCAATGAGTCACGCACCCATTCCACGAACTGGCGGTACTCATTGTTTGTGATTTCGGTGTTATCCATATAAAAAGCGTGTACCGATACGGTTTTGCTCTGGGCAATAACTGCATAAGGCACGTCCTGATCGCTGGGGCCCATATTATAGGCACCTGAAGGAATGAATACCATGCCATAAGGATCGGCCTGATACCATTTTTCACGTCCCTGCACCCCAATAAGCTGACCTCGGTTACCGCCTCCACAGCTGCTGAGCATCAGCACTATTGCAGAGTAAATAATCAGTCTTTTCATGTTCCGCTATTTAGATTATTTTTCAAGTAGTCACTACAGTTGTTCCAGTAACGATGGAACTGTCCCCTTATTTTGCTATCAGCCAAGTAAAATAGTTTATGTTCGGTTTCAATCAAGGCAAACGCTGAATCCAAAAATAAGTTACCAATTGCACCAATAGTTGCAAAATTCTAGAGAAATCTTACGTTCCGGTTAATAGGAGTAATCTTTTTCTTGATTTTATAGCAATATCCCAGCATTATCTCGTGGGTACCACTGCTATAATCCTGTAACTCGGAGGTTGTCATGTCATACGAATATCCCAGGCGAAGTGTGGGGGTTATATTGAGGCCCGCCATGATTACGATAGCGTCCTCGAGCCTGTAGGATCCTCCGATCCAGAAGCGGTTGTTAAAATGAAGATTTGCATTGATGTCAGCCTGAGTCTGATCTCCCGCATTTTTAACAAAGAAGGACGGAGTAAGAGAGATGGCAGGGCTCAGGTCGAAACGATAACCTCCTGTAAAGTAGTAGTGGCGATCCATTTGCGTTGTGAAATCACCATAATCGATAGTTGGTTCTGCAAGGTGAGAAGCAGATGCACCCAAATAAAGTTTGTCAGAGTTATAATAGATACCGGCACCAAGATCGGTATAGGTATTTCCTGACACTCCTGAAGTAGGAATGATAGGATCGCCCTGATCGTTGGCTACGAAGTCGCCGTCAATTGATTTCTGAAGAAGTCCGATATCTGCTCCGATAGCAAGATTACCAGAACCTATATTGAAACGGAAGGCATAAGCCAACTTTGCCTGAAAGGTTTTTTCAAACCCTAATTCATCAGCTACAAGAACCGAAACTCCCAATCCTCCGTGAAGGAAATTCACTGGGGCATCTACACCGAAAACACCGGTTTTTGGTGCTCCGTCGAAGCCTGTCCATTGATTCCTGTAAAGGAGAGATGCACAAATGCCGTCATTGCTTCCCGCAACAGCAGGATTCGAATACAGCTTATTGAACATATTTTGGCTAAACTGTGGATCCTGTTGAGCATAGGAAATGCCGGAAACTGTAGTGATTACCAGTGCGATAAGTAAAAATTTCTTCATAATGGCAGTGCTGTCGATTAGGTTGACTCGGTATTTTTTGTCGTTAATTACTATAATCAGGGGGCTAAAGTAATTAAAAAATTTAAATCAAAAACAAATAATCAAATTGTTAAAAGATTCCTGTTTTCTTTTTTAAACAAATATTTTTAAAATTATGAACAGCGAATTTTAATTGTATGTTCTTGTAATTCAGGCATATACAAAATAAATTCACACAATTCACCGACAAGCAATATTGAATGTACAATCACTCAGTCGTAATTTCTTGTGATTAAAATACTACAACCTTACAATCGCGTCCAACACGTTGATTGGATAATTAAAGTTTTTGTAGTGCTTGCCAGTATCTGTCGGGCATTTCATTTGTGCATGCCTGCTGGTAATCTTTATGAGAACAAGGCAGGAAATTGGAACGGTTTAACCTGCTTTTGGGAGTTGATTCAGGCATTTCCATCCACCACCTTCCACTGGTTTTGTGTTTCAGAAACACAAGATCTTTTCCCATGCTTTCAATTGTCACCCTGTAGGTGATAAATCCTGAATGGTTTGGAGAAGGAAAATCATTTTTCCTGTTGCTTACGCCTTCAATGAAATACCAGATCATCTGTGCGACAAGATGTGCGGTTTGATCCTGCCGGTCACTGGCTGCATCAAATTCAAAAATTCCAAGACCGGAAAGATGGTCGTTCAACCCTGCATACATCATTGCCTGGCAAACTTCTTCACCTGTAAATCCATTGGGAGAAGGGTTTGTATTACCAGGTGCGTCGGCCTGTCTGACTGAAGATAAATCCACAGTGAGTAAATCAGCTGTTCTGATAACTGGTTCCATTTCGGTGATATCAGAACGCACCTGACCTAATCTGTAGGCATCAAAATATAATTTATTCATCAGGTCAACCGAACCTGCTCCTACAAAGTATGTCTGGTAACCAATATTGCTGAAGTTGAAAAGAAAGTTAGGTTGCTGAAGAATTACTTTCCCGAGCCATGTCGAACTATTGAAAGTCTCTTCGGGCAAACCAAGATCGAAACGGGAATCAATAGCAGCAATGTTGATCAGTTTATTAAATCCCTTGTAAGCATTGTAAAATGGAAAAGCCAGATCGTTTGAGCCACCAATTACTACAGGAATAATTTCACGGTTAAGTAATTCACTCAGAATTTCAGTAAGTGCAAAATAGGTATCCTCAATGGTGTTACCTGGAATCAGATCACCAAGATCTACAATGTTGCAGAATTTCTCGTGGTTCTTAAGCCTGTATAATTTTTCCCTGATGGCATCAGTACCATTTTTAAAAGTCCTGTTAAAAACCGAACCACGATATTCTGAAATTCCAATGATTGCAATTTTTGCATTTGCAGTATCAGGGAATCCATTTTTTAATGAATGCACCAACACTGATGCTGCCAGCGAATCAGGAATGTTCGATAACATCAAATCAAAAGCAGGATCATTTAACGGAGTAAAAAACTCAGTCCTTAGCATAGTGATCAGCGCTTTTTAGCAGTTGTTTTTTTCTTTGCAGCTACTTTTTTCTTTGGTGTGGCAGCAACTGTTTTCTTTGCAGGTGCCGCTTTTTTAGCAGGAACTTTAGCAACTGCTGTTGCAGTAGCTTTAGCTGCTGTTTTTTTCTTTGCAGCTGTTTTCTTTTTAGGTGCGGCAGCTTTTGGTGCAGGAGCTGTTTTTTTAGCGAATCTGCCAAAAGCACGTTTTCCGGTACCTTCAGAGGCAGCATCGAGCTTCATACACTCTTCAAAAGTAAGGCTCATCGGATCCTTGTCTTTTGGAATTTTGATGTTCTTCTTACCAAAAGCAATGTAAGGTCCCCAACGGCCTTTCAAAATTTTCATTTCAGGATCTTCGCTGAAAACTTTCATTGTTTTTTCAATATCCGCCTGACGTTTCCCCTCGATAAGTTCAATGGCGCGATCAAGATCAATGATATATGGATCGTCGGTTTTTGGAATGGAAACAAACAAACTGTTGTGTCTCACATAAGGTCCGAATCGTCCAATACCAATCACCACTTCTTTCTCTTCATACTCTCCAAGATTACGAGGCATTTTGAATAAATCAAGAGCCTGTTCAAGAGTAATATTTTCCAATCGCTGATCAGAACGCAGTTTTGCGTACTGAGGTTTTTCATCGTTTTCATCCACACGCATCTGCACAAGTGGACCGAAACGTCCGATACGGGCAGAAACAGTTTTACCTGAAACAGGATCGGTACCCAGGATACGTTCTCCTGTTGCCCGCTCTGAATTTTTTTCAGTATGTTCTACAGTGGCATGGAAAGGTTCATAAAACTCACGAATCATTTCACTCCACTTTATTTTTCCTTCAGCAATGTCATCAAATTCTTTCTCAACATACGCAGTGAAATTGTAATCAAGAATAGATTTGAAATTCTCAACCAGAAAATCATTCACTACCGTTCCGATATCCGTTGGAAACATTTTGGATTTTTCGGCACCTGTAATTTCTGTTTTAGTAGTTGCAGCGACTTTATTATTTTTCAGACTGAGAATATTTACAATCCGTTCTTTTCCCTGGCGCTCTTCTTTCACTACATATCCTCTTTTCTGGATTGTAGAAATAGTTGGTGCGTAGGTAGAAGGACGACCGATTCCAAGTTCTTCCAGTTTTTTTACAAGGCTTGCTTCCGTATATCTCGGAGGAGGAAGTGTAAATTTCTCCATTGCTACAATTTCATTGAGGTCGAGCACCTGCCCTACCTTCAATGGTGGCAACAATCCTCCTTCAGCTTCTTCAGTATTTTCATCGTCGGTTGATTCCATATATATTTTCAGGAATCCGTCGAACTTAATCACTTCACCGGTTGCAGTGAGAGTATCGGGTACTTTACTTGAAGTAATGGAAACAACAGTACGCTCGAGTTGTGCGTCGCTCATCTGTGATGAAATTGCGCGCTTCCAGATCAGTTCGTAAAGTCTTTTCTCATTATTATCACCATCAACAGTTGGCTTATCAAAATAAGTAGGACGAATGGCTTCGTGAGCCTCCTGTGCCGATGCTGATTTGGTTTTATATTGTTTTGGATTCGAATACTGCGCACCATATTGTTTGGTGATTTCTTTTTGCGCCGCATCGAGTGCAGTCTGAGAAAGATTCACCGAATCCGTTCTCATATATGTAATCTTTCCACTCTCGTAGAGTTTCTGCGCAAGCACCATTGTTTGTGCTACTGAATAGCCGAGTTTACGACTGGCTTCCTGCTGCAAAGTAGAAGTGGTAAAAGGAGCAGATGGAGATTTTTTAGCCGGTTTTTTCTCAAGGTTGCTTATAGAATAAGCTGCACCGATACATTTAGTCAACCATGCTTCTGCTTCAGCTTTTGTTTTGAACCTCGTTGGAAGGTCTGCCTTCAGGTTCGTTTTGTTACCGCGACCGTCATCCACAAGAAAAACTGCAGTCACTTTATAAGCAGAAGAAGATTTATGCGCTTCCACTTCACGTTCTCTTTCCACAATCAATCGAACCGCAACTGATTGTACGCGGCCGGCAGAAAGTGAGGGTTTAATTTTTTTCCAGAGAATCGGTGAAAGTTCAAAACCTACAAGGCGATCGAGGATCCTGCGGGCTTGTTGAGCATCCACAAGGTGTTTGTCGATTTTCCGCGGATTTTTTATGGCTTCGAGGATTGCAGGTTTCGTAATCTCATGAAAAACAATACGTTTAGTTTGTTTTTCAGTCAATTTGAGGGCTTCAAACAGGTGCCAGGAAATGGCTTCCCCTTCACGGTCCTCATCCGTTGCTAACCATACGGTTGATGCTTTTTTAGTCAGTTTGGTAAGTTCAGCAATCACCGCTTTCTTATCCTCACTGATTTCATAATTGGGTTGGAAGTTATTATTGACATCAATTGCCTTATCACTTTTGGCCAGATCACGAACGTGACCGTAACTCGACTTCACAATATAATCCTTCCCGAGGAAGCCTTCAATGGTTTTGGCTTTCGCCGGGGACTCAACAATAACGAGGTTATCAGCCATTCTTAATGATTAAATTTAAAAGATCAGAAATACGCGTCCTCAATTTGGAAGCGGGGCGCAAAGTAAACAATAAAAATTATGAACCTCCAAATGAGGATGCAAAGTGACAATTTGTCAGATGCTCAAAATTCCTTAATTTTGTCCAAAAGTAAGTTATTGACATGAATATTGAAAATAAAATCATTGACGAATCGCGCCAGGGTGAAGCCTTAATGGTGGAAACCGGAACTGCGAAAGGCCGGAAGCTTTACCTGGAAAGCTACGGTTGTGCAATGAATTTTTCAGACAGCGAAATAATTGCATCTATCTTAACCTCAGAAGGTTACATAACCACTTCCGACCATAATGAGGCCGATGTGATCCTTTTGAATACCTGTGCCATCCGTGAAAACGCCGAATCGAAAGTTCGTCAACGCCTAACCGATTTCAAAAAAAGAAAGCAAACCCAGCCTGACCTTATTATTGGGGTTTTGGGTTGTATGGCAGAACGTTTGAAGTCGAAACTCCTTGAAGAAGAGAAACTTGTTGACATTGTGGCGGGTCCAGATTCCTACCGGGATCTTCCAAAACTGATCGAAACAGTCGACGGTGGGCAGAAAGCTGTAAATGTGTTGCTTTCGCGTGATGAAACATACGGCGACATTAATCCGGTACGTTTGGGAAGCAACGGAGTTTCCGCATTTATTTCCATCACCCGGGGTTGTGATAATATGTGTTCTTTTTGCGTGGTGCCATTTACCCGTGGGCGGGAAAGAAGCCGCGATCCGGAATCAATTATTAATGAGGCCACCGAACTTTTTAATTCCGGTTATAGGGAAGTTACTTTGCTAGGTCAGAATGTGGACTCATATATATGGGCCGGCGGCGGATTGAAAAAAGAAATTCTGACAGCGGAACAAAAAGCACAATCTGTTTCTTTTGCCAATTTGCTGGAACTTGTTGCCGCAGTTTCTCCGGAATTGCGTGTACGTTTTTCAACTTCCAATCCTCGCGACATGACCGATGATGTACTTCATGTGATTGCAAAACACGAAAACATTTGCAATTATGTACATCTTCCGGTTCAATCGGGAAGTTCTACTGTTCTTGAACGAATGAACCGTGGTTATTCACGCGAAGATTATATGAAACGGATTGACGCGATCAGAAGAATTATTCCGGATTGTGGAATTTCAACTGATATCATCACCGGATTTTGTGGTGAGACGGATGAAGATCACCAGCAAACAATTTCATTAATGGAATGGGCAGGTTATAACTTCGCCTATATGTTCAAATATTCCGAACGTCCGAAAACAGCTGCTGAAAGAAATTTTACAGATGATATTCCGGAAGAAATAAAATCAAGTCGTTTGGCAGAAGTAGTTGCGTTGCAGCAAAAACTTGCCAAAGAAAAAACGGCTACAATGAAAAATAAAATTCATCGTGTACTGGTAGAAGGCTATTCAAAAAAATCGAATGATTTTTTGATGGGTCGTAATTCACAAAACATCGTAGTTGTTTTCCCTAAGGAAAATTACAAACCGGGTGATTATGTAGATGTTTTTGCGGATGAGTGTACTGTTGCTACTTTAATTGGGAAAGTGATTAGTGGTTAGCGTTAGGTGGTGTTGGGAACAGTCAGGAAGAGGTCAGGGAAAAGTCAGGGATGGTCAGGGAAAAGTCATTGGTCATTGGTGTTGA
>Ga0190274_10000150_pt1 | contig 47174 bp, 33 predicted proteins | sample Popmic531T_FD_133002 | JGI IMG/M metagenome (GOLD analysis project Ga0190274, IMG submission 133002) | Populus adjacent soil microbial communities from riparian zone of Yellowstone River, Montana, USA - 531 T | ecosystem: Environmental > Terrestrial > Soil > Riparian zone | place: USA: Montana... | reverse complement strand
TAATTATTTTTAGAATGTTTTCAGAATTATCCTTTAATTCAACTCTGAAGTTTCCGTTGTTCGGATTAGGGAGAATAGAAAACGAATTAATTTTGCTTGATTCTTCGGAGCCTTGATTTGATTCATCGGCAACAATGCGAAGTGATGTATTGCAATCTCCATTATAAGAACAAATCCTCAAATTGTCAAGTGTCATATTTAGTGTTCTTGACGGACTTCCATATGAAACTACCCCATGATGAATGAAATTCAGATTCGCTGTAACTGCATTAGGCATATTTTGAATAAAAGTTGGTGAGCCAGGAATTTGATTGGTAAAATTAGGATCATTGTAAACATACAAACAGGCATTGTCTTTACTTACAATAAGTCTAATGTAAAATGTCATTGTGCCATTGCAAGGATAATTAATTGTACCAATGATTGGACTTAGAGTTGTGCTGTTTTTAAACCGTAACATAAATTGCCATGGATTAGCCGGATTACATGGATTGGTTCCACCTGCACCAGGGGCATTTGGTGTGCCAAGCATAACAAACACACTTGAGTTAGATGTATTGGGAGTGTATATTGGTCCACATGCTGAGATAGGATCAGTATTTCCTTCTGTAAAGGCCATTATGTAATGTGCCGGCGAATTGCCACTGTTCACAGTAATAACACATTCTGCTCTGAATTCCCCGCCTGTTGCTGCCAATCCTGGAACACTTCTTACAAATCTATTACAACATCCTCCAGTGACATTATTGTAGTTCATAACACCTCCACCTAATATCATTGGATTTGTTCCCCCACTACAGCCGAAAAATGCCTGGGACCATAAAAAATTTGAACTGTAATTGTCTGATAACAAAGTTCCATTGCAAGGAGGATAATTTGCCGGACACAGGCAGAATTGACTGTAACAAAGAGATGTGCTCAATACTAATAAGCACATAATAAATAGTTTTTGAATAGTTTTCATAAGTTTTAATTTTTAGTTAGGTTATACATCTTGTTAATTGAAATTTATTTTGCAGATCAAATGAAGTATAGTAATCCTGAGTTTTTATCAAAGAGTTTACAAGTGATTGGAAATAGGTATTCAATCAAGAAAGCTGCTTTATATTTGTAGATTGCAAATATTTTCAAAAACTAATGTGATGTATTGTACATAAACAAATACGAAAATTGCATTATGTTTCAATTTATCAGCAATTGTAAAGTCATCTTCGGCAGTTGTAAAAGCATAAACTGTAGTATGGTTTAAATTATCTTGTTTTAGGATAAATATTTTTATCTCTAACAATTAAATTAAACGACTATGAAAAAATTAACCACATTGATTTTATTTATGACATGCTCATTGAGTTGTGCATTTGCACAATCACAATGGCAATGGGCACAGGAATTAGGGACATCCAGCACCGCAACAAGTTTGTCGGTAGGAAACGGAATTGCATATTCTGGTAGTGATGGAACTGTTGTAACAACAGGTACTTTTAATGGTACCGGTTCAGGGTTTGTATGCAACAATTTATCCAGTGCCAGTAGTGGTTCCAGTGATGATATTTTCATAGTGAAATCATCTGCCTCAAATGGAGGTTGTTTTGTTGGTAATCCAGTATCCGTGAAAGCAGGTGGACCGAAAGATGATAGAGGCAACGCAGTTACTGTATCTTCATCACAATTATCTTCCGGGGACATTTTTGTTGTAGGAAGGTCATATCATAGTACCTCAACCTTTTTTGGAACTTTGCCTTTCATTAGTCCTTCAATCACACCGAGCACTTTAAGTTACGATTGGTTTATTGCAAAATACTCCGATGCTTTAGTTCCTCAATGGGTAAAAGGATATGGCAATATTCAAGGAGATGATGAAGCATTGGCTGTTACTTTTGATAATAACAATGAGTATGTTTATGTAGGAGGTTATGAAAGAAATGCCAAAGGTTTTATAGCTAAGATTGACCCTTCAGGAAATCAAAGCGGTAATTGGTATGCTTATCTTGATAGAATTCCTGGAAGTGGTCAGAGTCATGAAGCTTTCGTTACAGGTGTTACTGTAGACCCAAATGGAGATGTCATTGCGTGCGGTTATTTTAAGGGAACCATGCAGATTTTTAATGGATCATCAACCAATAATGCAAATGGCACTTTAGCTTCATTCGTTTATTTGGTAAATGGAAATACACAAGGTAACCAGATAGTTTCAAATGGAAATTCATATGATTATTTTGTAATAAAATATAGAGCTGATGGAACTTTTTTATGGGTTGCGACTGGTGGAGGTTCAGGAGATGATCGGGCAAGTGGAATTACAACAAACGAAAATGGTACCGGTTCGGGTGTTTATGTTACAGGAACATTCGATTCTCCACAGATTGTATTCAATGCATCGAGTCAGTTTGTTCCAGTAAACAATCTTTCTTCTAATGGATTTGGCAATAAGGATATTTTTATTTGCACATATGGTACAGGTCCTGTATATATACCAAATGGCGATATTGTATTCCGTAATGTATTTGGAACAACTGGGGATGAAATTTCAAATTCTGTAACTTATAGATATGAGGGTACCCCAAATTCCAGTTTTACTGGTCCAGTGATTACTGGTGTGGTAAAATCATCAAGCACTTCACTTTTTGATCCAACCTGTACTGATGTTATTACGCCCTTTAATATTTTTGTTTGTAAATTGGATCAAAAATGTTCACCTGTTGATTCATGGTGGTACAATATTGTACATGCTGACAATGGCATCTCTACTACCTCAAACGCAATTGCAACAGATAGACTTGGGTATTTTTACATAGCTGGGGGATATAATAACATCAATTCAAATCCTTATAAATTCAGTAACCAGTTTGCTGGATTAAGTTCTGTGCCATCTCCAGGAAGGCATGCTTTTAATGCGCAAATTCAGAGTCTTGCACATGCGGGTCCTGATGCTACTGTATCTGCACCAATTGGTACTCCGGCAGTGGTAACATCACCTTCCAATCAGTATCAATGGAATGGAATAACATGCCCCTCTACTTTATTAAACTCAACCTTAGCCCAACCTGGTTCTTATGGAACCGGGCATTATATGCTTTTAGTTCAGGGGATTTGTACCAATGATAATTATGCTTATGCTGGCGGTTATGAGTTTGATGAGGTAATAATAGGCACCCCAAATTGCAGAGTTGCAAATCCAAATCAAATCACAGAAGAAGTTTCTGGAAATATCTCAGTGCAACCAAATCCTAACAATGGTGTTTTTGCAATTAATACAGGAACTGACGAAACGATCCGTGATATTTCGGTGTATGATCTTTCCGGACGAATGGTTTACAAGCCGGAGTTGAACAATGTGCCTGCAAATTTATTAAGCATCCAAATGCCTGAAAATTTGACTGGAATCTTTATGTTGAAAATAACAACTGATAAACAAAAATATAATTCCAAAATTGTGATTCAGGAATAATGTAACTTTTTATAATTTTTTTGAAAGGCCGCCATTGTCCAAATGGCGGCCTTTAATGCAATATTTTTCTTTTATTTGTAGTTGATATTCTTACTCAATCCTCCTCAAATGTCCCGAATTCTCAAAATTGAAGGTATTTTACTTTTGTCGCTATTGTTAGTTTACTCCTCCTGCAAAGACGACACCACCGATCCCGATCCAATAGTTGCGACTCCCAACCTGGTATTCAAATTCGTTTTTGATTCCACGCAAGTGAGGCTTGATGGATTTGGGAATCCTTCGGCATTGCCTGCCAATCATGGGGCGCAGTCGCCGAAGTTTAATAAAATGAGTGCGCATTATATTGAGATGGCTCCCGGTCCTTATACAATGTTGGGCGAGGGCGAGGTGGTGTTTCATAATGAGGAAACAAATCTGGGAGGCTCTACAGCTATTGATTTTTCAAAATCGCATCCTGTAGGTAATAATCAGAATTTTTTCTCTATTCCAATCAAAGATGTGGCACCCGGAACGTATGAGTGGCTGCGAGTTTCACTGGCTTACCAGAATTATGATGTGAATTTCAGGTACACTACCGGTGGAGTTGATTACGATCTCAATGCGACACTCGCTTCATTCATTGGTTACAATACCTATGTGTCGTCTTATAAAATAAAAGACAGTACAGTTGTTGTGAATGCCAACCGCCTGCAAGGGTATTGGGCTTTTGAAACGGATTATAATGTCACTCAAGGACAAGCTCCGGCCGGAGCTACAACAGTTCCCAATCCGTTATTCGCTACTTCACCAATCCCACAAGGTTCCTGTGTCGTTACAAGTGAATTTGGAACTCCTTTAACAATCACAGGAAATGAAACATCAGATATCATCGTAACAGTTTCTCTCTCCACCAACAAATCATTCGAATGGGTTGAGCACAGTGCAGTCAATTATTTCGAACCCGCCGCAGGAGATACGGTGGTGGATATGGGAGTTAGAGGGATGGTGGTGAACTATTAAAAGCTTTTAAAATCTCTTAAGCAAACGAGAATGTCCAATATCCAATATCCAATGTAAAATTGAAGGATTTAGGAAATTTTTAGATTCTGTTTATTAACTCCAAATAAAAAATGTCCAATGTAAACTTTTAGATTTTACATTGGACATTTTACATTCCCGTTAATTTCCCACCTGTGTAAAAGCAAAGTGTTGGTAAAAATTTAAGATTGGACATTGGTAATTGGACATTCCCGTTAATTTCCCATCAATGTAAAAGAAAAGTGTTGGTAAAAATTTAAGATTGGACATTGGTAAATGGACATTTTACATTTCCGTTAATTTCCCATCAATGTAAAAGCAAAGTGTTGGTCAAAATTTAAGATTGGACATTGGTAAATGGACATTTTACATTCCCGTTAATTTCCCACCAATGTAAAAGCAACGTGTTGGTAAAAATTTAAGATTGGACATTGGTAATTGGACATTTGACATTCCCGTTAATTTCCCATCAAATGTAAAAGCAAAGTGTTGGTAAAAATTTAAGATTGGACATTGGTAATTGGACATTTTACATTCCCGTGCATTTCCCACCTATGTAAAAGCAATGTGTTGGTAAAAATTTAAGATTGGACATTGGTAATTGGACATTTTACATTCCCGTTAATTTCCCACCAATGTAAAAGCAAAGTGTTGGTAAAAATTTAAGATTGGACATTGCTAATTGGACATTGGACATTCCCGCCTTACCTTAGTAAGTTAAATGATCCTTTCTTGGTAAGCACTTCGCCTCCAAGCCAGGTTTCAACGCTTGCAAAATAAACGTAGGTTTCGATGTTTTGTAATTTACCCATGTAAAATCCATCCCAGCCTTTGTCGATGTCGTCGGTTTCGAAGAGTAGCTGACCCCAGCGGTTGTAGACTTTGAATTCGATGAGTCGTTTAATGCCTAATCCTCTTACAAAAATTACATCGTTATCACCATCTCCATCAGGAGTAAAAGCTGTAGGGACATCAATGGTAGTGATTGGCTTTATTTCGAATTCAAAAGACGATACGGCAGTGAAGCAAGCGCCATCATCTTCAATAGTGACATAATAAATTGTATTTACCAGAGGCTGTGCAATTGGGTTCGGACAAGTGATGCAACTCAAACCCGTAGCCGGTGTCCATGTATAATTATAGCCCGGCCCCTGGTACACGTTGAGTTGAATTTCCTGGCCAATAACCATAATGGTATCAAAGGTGATAGCAGTGATCGGCTCGTAAATTATCACATCTGCGTAAGCCGTATCAGAACAACCATTCACATCATACATTGTCACGAGATAATTTGTGCTTGAGTTCGGAGTGGCAATTGGATCTGCAATCGTGTCGCTGGAAAGTCCTGTTGCAGGTGTCCATAAATAACTGATACCTCCCGAAGCAAATATTTGAATAGGATCACCCTGGCATGTATCTCCACCGATAGCAATTGCATCAGGAATTCCAAAAATATCGAAATTGCGGATCAGTGTATCGGAACAACCTGTGACCGCATTTGAAATACTTAGTGTGATGTTATAATTTCCGGGAGTGGAATAAGTGTGTGGTGGAGGTGTTGTTCCGGTATAAGTAGTGCCATCTCCAAAAGTCCAGACACAGTTACCCGCATTCAATGAAAGATTATTGAGAACCAATGGTTCGTTCAAACAATAAATTGTATCGTTGTTAGTCACGCTGAAATCAGCAACCACAGGATAAATATAAATTGGTTTGGAATGAGTTGCTGTACAGGCAGAGTCTGGTGACCACATTACAATGCTGACCATGGTTTGTCCTGATACGGGGTTGATATTGAAAGTGTGTGTGATCGGCGACGTACCGGGAGCTGTGGTACCATCTCCAAAATCCCACATATAACTTATCACATCGGCCGTATCTTTTATAGAGAAGGTGATGCTTTGTCCTTTGCAGATTGTATCATTTACAATATCAAAATCACCTACAGGTCCCTCTACCGTAATGGTTTTAGTAACCGTATCGCGACAACCATTGGTAGTTGTTTCAATAAGTGTGATTGAATATGTTCCCGGAGCCTGATAAATTGTACCTACTGTTTGATTTCCTATTGTAGATGCTCCGTTGCCAAGGTCCCATGTGCGTGATGCGAAAATATTCACCAGTGATGTATCTGTATAGGAAACCAGCAACGGATAACATTTGTTGAACAAGGTATCGGCAGAACTTACGAAAGCAGCAACAGGATAATTCTGTACACTAACAACATTGGAAATAAAATTTGTATTGGTACATCCGATTGAGTCAGTTACTGTGAGTGTAACTGTAAAAACACCGGCGATGGGATAATTTGCCCAGGGATATTGTATTGTAGATGAAGTTCCGTTTCCGAAATCCCAGTTATAAGTTACAATGCTGGAAATGGCAATAAGCCGCACGGAATCTCCTGCGCAAATATTGCTGGAAGTCTGCAGATAAAAGTTGTCATCAGGAATTGAATTCTGAATGATTACCTCCATTGAATCCTTGCACCCAAGTGATGTGGTCACAACAAGTTTAGCAGTCCAGAAAGTTATACCCACCTGGGTATAGGTGTGAGATGGATTTTGAAGTGTTGAGGTAGTTCCATCCCCAAAGTACCATTGCCATTGTGTTATTGTGGTATCGGCAAATGAACTGTCGGTAAAATTAATGTTCAGCGGCAGGCAACCATACAGCTTGTTTGGTTTGAAATACGCTTCCACACCATAAACAGTAATTGATTTTCTAACGGTATCTATACATCCATTAATATCTTTCGTGACAAGTTTGATGGAGTAATTTCCTCCAACATCATAAATGTGTGAATAGCTTGAAAGCTCAGTGTTATCAGGATGTTTATCATCACCCCAATACCACAGGTAACCTTCATGGCAATTTCCATGCACATCAGTGGAACCTGTTGCATCAAAGATGACAGGTTGATTTGCGCATACCAATGAATCACCCAAAAAGGAGGCATTGATATTTCGTACGTTAACAGTAGCCGAATCAGTGTACGGTGCACACCCTGATGTATTGTTGAAGGCGGTGAGTGCCACGCTATAATCACCTGAAGCTGTGTAGGTGTGTGAAATAGTTGCAGTAGTGGAATTGGTCAGAATAGTTCCGTCACCAAAATCCCAGGTCCAGTAATCAGAATCCTGAATGTCGCCTTCGAAGGTGTAAATCATTGGTGTGGCACAATCACCAACAGGTATGAAATGAGCCAGTGGACCTTTTACTTCAATTGCATTCGGAATAGTAGTAGTCCCCGCGCAACCGTTATATAGTGTTGTAAGTGTTATATCCTGCAATCCGGTAGTTGCATTGAAAAGCCACATCGGATCAGGATTTGTATAACAGCGCGACATTGTTCCTCCATCAGCAGTGTAATGCCAGTATTGAGCGGAGTCAGCTGCAGGTGTAAGATCGGTAAATTGAACAGGGGTGTTTACGCATGCCACAATCGGCGAAACAGAAAAAGTCGGAATAGACGGTTCCCCGACGTAAATTTCTATAATAAACGAAGTGTCGATACAACCAATTGAGTTTGTAATAACCAATCTGACATTATAAACTCCGGGTAGCGTGTATGTGTGTGTAACAACTGTGTCCACACCGTTATTGACGTTACCATCACCAAACAACCATTTGTAATTCACAATTGGTTCAACTGATATGCTGCTGTCGGAAAATATTACTGTAAGTGGAGCACAACCCATTCTGACATCAGGCATAAATCTCGCTGTCGGTTTGTGAATGGTATCAGTTCTCATAACAGTATCCTTACATCCGTGAACACTAGTAATGTACAATATGGTTGTGTCGATCCATGCGGAATAATAAATAGTGTATTGGTTGGTATCTCTTTCAGTCAGTGTATGAACAGGATTGTTCGATGTGGAAGACGTTCCATCTGCAAATTCCCATATCCAGGTAGCACCGTTTATTGACTGATTGTTGAATTGCACTGAAACCGGCCAGGAGCAACTGTATGAGGGAGTGGTAGTGAAAGCTGCAACTACATTTTCAACAACAATGGTAATCGTGGTATCATCCAGGCAACTGCCGGCTGAGACCTGAAGATTCACCTGGTATGTTCCGGGATTGAGATAAGTATGAAATGTATCAGCTCCGAATGTGCCATCACCGTATGAAAATAATGGATTAAATCCTGTCGAGAGATTTTGAAAATGAACCACTGAACAAACAGTGTCATTCACGGCATCTGCAACGAAGAAAGAAGCCACAGGAGCACTTATTACCACAGTCGTAAATGCAGTAGCTGAACAGTTGTTGTTGTCACTAACTACCAGGGATATGGGATATATGCCATTGTTTGTATAATTGATAACAGGAGGATTCATTAAAGTCGAAGTATTTCCGCTACCAAAATCCCATAAGTAGGTAAGACCGGGACCGGTGGTGGAATTGCTTGTGGATGCTGCACCAGAAAATGAAACCACGAGTGGAGGCAGGCATGAAGTAGGTGGTGCAGGACTGGTGGTGATAACAGGATTCGGAGGGACTGAAGTGTTGATGAATGCCATTCTGGACATCGCGGAATCACAACCAAGAGCATCGGTAACTTTCAGACTCACATTGAAAGAGCCGGTAAGTGTGTAGGTGTAAAACGGATTTGGATTGTTTCCGATATTCACTCCGCCATCACCAAATGCCCATTGCCTTGATACAATAGCGGATCCTCCGCCACCTGTGGAAGAATCAGAGAAACTAACTCCGAGTGGAATGCATCCTGAGAGTGGGGGAGTGGCACCGAAGTTGACATTAGGTTTTCCATACACATCAATCACCAGGCTGTAATTGACAGGATTTCCAGAGATGGTAGCTGTAAAAACTACAGTATATGTACCGGGTAAATTAAAAGTATGTACCGGGGAAGCAAGGTTGGAGCTGGCTCCGTCGTCGAAATCCCAATTGATGCCGGTAGCCCCTGGAGGACTAGTAAAAGCGATATTAACCAGCGGCGCACAACCACTGCTGTCGCTGGCTGTAATCTGCGACCAGCCCATTGCCGGCAGGAACAACAACACTAAAAGTATCCATTTGCTGGTTTTTATAGTCATACCTGAGGGCGGCAATTGGTGTTGAGAAATAGTTTGTGTAATTATAATGAAATTAATTGGAATGCTAAAACGACCCTTATTATAGTTATTGGGAGGAATGCAACTTTTTGAATAGTTCAATCATCTTTAAAAAAAGAATACATTTGTATATTGCGGCATATTTAAAGGAACAACCCTGTTATGAACATTAAAATCAGCCTCTTTCGAACCCTATTACTGTTGTTCACTCTGATGTTTGCTGAAACTTCATATTCGCAACACTCCAAATGTGGGACGGTTGTTACCCCACAACAGGTTGCAAAGGAAGCCTCGCTTACAGGTTCCGGTCAGAATCAGGTACAATTTTATCCCAATATGTGTTTTGGAAAAACATTATCGATTACTGCGCATCTTATTGCCGACAGTCTTGGTGATTATGGCGTTACCGAGGCTGCTATCATCGGTTCCATTCAAACATTGAACACTTATTTTGCTCCTATCTGTATTCAGTTTGAAGTCTGTAAATTCAACTACATTCCCAATTATAAGTACAACAAATTTCTTAGGCAGACAGAAGAACAGGAGTTGATAAATCTGTACAGCGTCCCCAACACTATCAATATATATTACCCTTCCGTTGTTTCACCTATAGCGGGTACAACAGTTGGTGGATATGCTTATTTTCCAGGCGGCCCCGATTTTATCATAATTTCGAGAGGAAGTCTGGAGGTAATCATTCACGAAATGGGTCATTTTTTTGGTCTCTATCATACTTTTGAAACACAATTCGGAGCAGAGCTGGCAAACGGTTCTAATTGTATTTCAGCAGGTGATTTGGTATGCGACACTCCAGCAGATCCCGGACTCACTAATTCGTCTGCACCCGATTGCCAGTTATCACCCTATGTGAAAGATGCAAACGGCGATTGGTATGTTCCGAATATCGGTAATGTGATGTCCTACTATTCAGAAGATTGTTCCTGCGGATTCACAACGCAACAATATAACAGGATGGCGGATATGTATTTGTCGTTACGTTATTATCTGTGGTAAATTTATTGGTCATTAGTCATTAGTCGGCAGTCGGCAGTAGGCAGTAGGCAGTAGGCAGTAGGCAGTAGGCAGTAGGCAGTAGTTGAAAATAGGGCATGCAAGTTATTTAAAAAATCAGCTGGCTTTTCTTAAAACCAATCACTTACTTTTTTATTTCAAGTTTTCCTCGTCACACAAAAAAATCAACAATCCGATTGGGTTCCATTCAACACACTAAATATTGCTTTATTTGAATATTATTGAATCAGAATTATCAATTGAAAGCAAAATTTCATACTTAATCAGTAACCACTGCCAACTGCATACTGGCAACTGCCGACTAAACCGAATCATCAATTGAAAGCTTTACTCCAATATTAATCAGGAATCACTGCCGACTGCCAACTGGCAACTGCTGACTGAACAAAAAGTTCACTTGAAATCAAATTTTCAGAATTAAGAAAGTTCCAAGTAGCACTAAAAATCCCCCTGCTCCTGAATAGTGCCATCAGGCATCATTTTACCAATGATACGGAATTCGGTTCGGCGATTTAACTGGCGTCCTTTTGGATTGTCGGCGCCATCAGCCAATTGATTGGAAGCAATTGGTTTTGTTTCACCATATCCTTTTGCATTCAGCATTTTTGGATTGATGCCTTTTGAAACAAGATAATTCACCACACTTTCAGCCCGGGCCTGTGAAAGATTTTGATTGTCGGTATCAGAGCCGATGTTGTCGGTGTGCGATGATAATTCAATTACCAGGTCAGGATTTTCAGTCATGATAACAAGTAATGTAGTATCGATAGAAGTTTTTGCGGATTGGGTTAGCGTTGATTTTCCATATTCGTAATAAATATTCTGCAAACCAATCGCACCAAGTGGAGCTTCTTTCATTCCCAAATCAACAGTCACGATACCGGATTTGGTTTTTCCATTTGTATCGAACTCTTTAACTGTTGCAAGGTAGCCTTCTTTCTTTGTGGTTATCCGATACTCACGGTTGGGCATAACTGCTAATGAATAATTTCCTTTCGCATCCGTAAAAACCCCGTTCACTGCAATGTAAGAGGTATCGTCGGCACTCTTCATTTCAATGTTAACTTTAGCTCCTTTTACAGGAATTTTTTCAGAGGATATCAACGAATCCGAGGATTCATACAACATGCCTTTCACTTCCAGCTTGACTGCATCCAGCCACTGAAATGTGAATATGTCATCACAGCAATGTTCTTTTGCACCTAAAGCACCTTTCAATTCGCGATTGGAAACGAACATCCCGGTTTCTTTGTTGGTTTTGTTCAGCGTATAGTATAAATCATCATATGAAGAATTCAATGGTGAACCCATATTTTCAGGTGTCACCCATTTTTTCAATTCGCCAATTGTTTTGAAAATATCCTGTCCGCCTAATCCTGTCCAGCCGTCGGAACTGAAATAAAGCACTTTGGTATCCCAATCGTAATAAGGTGTGACTTCGTCGCCGGGAGTGTTCAGTTTGGCGCCTGCATTACTTGGGGCCTTGTATTCTTTTTTCTTGCTGTCGTAAGTGGTGTACCAGATATCGAGTCCGCCTTTTCCACCTTCACGATCTGACACAAAATAAATAATTTCCCTGTTTTTTGCCGATTCTGTTCCAATAGTTGGCTGTGTGTTGGTGACATCATTGTCGTTGACAAGAGGTCCGAGAGATATTGGCTCTGACCATTCACCATCTTCATTTGTACTGACATAAATAGCACAAATGGTTTTATTCTTTTTATTGCGTTTGCATCTTGTAAAATAAAACCTGGTGCCATCGTGTGAAAAAGTTCCGTTTGAAACATGCATATCCTCTTTGTTGAAAGGACCGGGATACTCACCACCACTTTGCCAAACATCTTCGCTTTTAGCTGCAGAGTACAATTTCCGGAATGGTTCATTGGAAGTGGAATCATCAGGATTGAGGTAATAATATTCCTGATCAGTTTTCAGAGAAGAATAAATGATGGTGCTGTCGTTAATGAAAACAGGAGCTGCTTCCACATGGTTGGTATTGATTGTGGAATCAAGGTGTTCAATATTTATTTTGACAGGATTTTTAAGACTGTTAGAAACGAAGTCAGCAGCTTTTGTATTGTTACCAATCATTTTCAGATAAGTGGATTTGTCTTTGCCTTTATATTCCTTCTTGAATTTTTTGTAGTATTCCTCCGCCTGATCAAATTTCCCATTCATCTTCAGCATCGTTGCGTGATGGTAAAGTGCCAATGCATTCTTTTTAGGATTCAGTTCATAAGCTTTCAGATACATCACTTCCGCATTACGGTAATCTTTCGACAAGCGATAACTCTCTGCAAGCTGGTAAGTGATCTTTGCGTTTTTTGGTTTTGCATCCACATAGCTCTGATAATACATTGCTGCGGAGCTATAGTCGCCCTGGTTAAAAGAACTTTTACCAAAAGTTTTCAATTGTCCGGGACGCATGGTTTTAACGCCATCTTTTTCCTGCGCCATCATCCCCGAAAGGGAAAACAGCCAGAAGCCCAAAAACAATATTGATATTTTTTTAGTAACGCTCACAGGGAATTTTAACTTTAACAGCCCGTGAATTCAAAGCTGTATAAATGATAGAAATTTCAAATGCGCCACGGTATTGTGTCACGGTATGGGCTTCTGAAATATTAATGTCATAACTCAGGCCGATGTCGAATAAATCGTAACGGAATCCACCTATGAGAGCCACTGCATCAGTTTGGGAATTGTATGACTTTCGGAAGAAGGCTCCATAACTGATGGAAGAAATTTTTGATTCCGGTTCTTTTGATTTCCTGGTAAAGATGGCACCAAGCATATAATTGTTCGCTTCAACTTGCTCCATGTACATAAAAGTCGGAGTGACGGTAAGCCGGTCCTTGATTTCCCATTTATCCGACAAAGTACCCACATACCTTGATTGTAGTTTGTTGTCTACACCGAAAAAACTTTCAGTCGGGTTGTTAATGTGAAACATTGCCAATCCGATTTTTGGAGTGTGCTTGCCAAATTTATGATTCCATCCTGCTCCAACATTCAAATCGAGATAGGAGGTGTTGTCGTTCAGGTCACCATCTGCCGTTGACAAATTTGGATCAAAGTAACCATTGTCCTGGTTGAACTGATCAGGGAAAGTAAGTTTGGAAACGTCGAACGATTTAAACACATATCCACCCTGGAACCCAAGATGAAATACGTTTTTGCCAAGGGTTTTATGCCATGCCAGCGACAAGTTGACTTTTGCAATTTCAAAAGCGTTTATCCCTGATTTATCATAAACGGCATTAAAACCGATACTCATTTTTTCATTCAACAGATACACTTGCTGATCGTATGCCAGTGAGTTTGATACATATCCCGGGTCAAACTTTCGCCATTGGCTGCGGAATGTATTCGCAAAACGGTAGTCGCCGGTATAATCGCCGGTTGAGGAAGGATTGATTGTGAGTGGCGCTGTGTAAAACTGCGTGAAATGGATGTCCTGACCATGTACCCTGGTGACAAGAGCAAACAGCAGAATCAGGTAACATTTCCAAAAATTCAAATTCACAGGAACAGGTTAGGCCACATTTTATAGTTCAGAAAGATAGTAGTGTGATGGTTAAAATCAAAGTAAAGTTGCAAATAAGTGTAAATAAAAGTCAGGGGAAGGGGTTTTTAGATGGTGGGCAGGGGATTACAGATTCGCTGTCGCTGTTGAGGGATGTGATTACAGATGTCATAGTCGCAGCGGAAAGGAAACTAAAAACAAGATTCAACGAGATGAAACAAGATATTAACGAGAAGTTCTGGTTTGAATCAGTTAATTCTCGTTGAATCTTGTTTTTGTTTTTGGATCGAACACGATCAAGCCTTAGCATTGACTTTCCCCTGACTTTTTCATGACCAGTAGCCAACGTCCAAACACCAATGACTTTCCCCTTACCAGTAGTCAACGCCCAAACACCAATGACTTTTCCCTGACCTTTTCCCTGACTTTTTTATGACCAGTAGTCAACGCCCAAATACCAATGACCAATGACTTTTCCCTGACCTGTGCGAAAGTTCAAATACTTGAAAGTCCTGATATTTTATCTATTTTTGGAAAGCAATAGTCAGACACTTTATTTATGAATATTTCGAAACATTTCATTTGCATAGCAGTATTCCTGTTAACGCTGCTTTTTTCTTCATGTAACCTTGGAAATAAAAATGTGGACCATGGATATTATGTACAAGACTTTGACAACTTGTATTATTGGTACCATCCGGCACAGGTGACTAAGGAAAGAGCTCATAGTGGTTCCTATTCCACTTATGTGGATGAAACGCACCCTTTCAGCCAAACTTTTGAAATGAATCTTGGAGAAGCCAAATACAAAGGCTATAAAAAAATAAGGATCAAGGCCTGGTGTTTTAAAGAAACGGTTGATACACAGGCAGGGCTTTCAGCATCAGTTACAAGCGGGAGTACCCAATTAGCTTACAATTCTTCTGACCTTGCCGTGAATTTATTGAGGCCTCAATCATGGGGACTCTGTACTTTTTCACTTGATTTACCTGAGGAGAATCCTGCAGATGGTCTTATCAGGGTTTATCTTTGGACTGTAGCAGGCCACAAAGCATATGTGGATGATGTGGAAATAATTTTTAAAAAGTAAAGAGTCTGCTTTTAGGTTTGTTTACTCGAAGTTCGTGAGTTGCAACTGTTTTTTTATAGTGTAATTGGTTGTGGTGTAATAACAGATTTTGGTTCCGGTTTGCTTTTGAATCCTTTGTAAAGGAACAATATGCAACTTGTAATTGTTGCCAGGTAGAGACTTGCAATAAAACGGAAATCAAACATAAAGGAATTAAAATTGAAAAAAGTCATCACCTTCAATGCACCTTCATTATTTAAAAAATATGCGGACGAAAACAGTATATATAACCACCACCTTTTTGTGATCGCTGAATATCCTGCAATGAAAAGGAAAACAGGATAGGAGTAACGCTCATGCATTTGAGTATTAAAATAATAAAAGCATAATGGGACCAGACAGAAAATGAGGAGCAGTTTTTCCAATGGGATTTCCGCTGAAGTTTTTTTCAATTTCAAATAAATGGATTTGAGCATTGGAACAACAGTGATGAAAAGAGTAACGCACATCATAATGAATCCCCATCTTTTAAATGTAATTCGTTGAAATGTGTTCCAGTCTGCCGTCCATCTCAGGTCACCTGACATCATGAGGTGCCAGATATTGGCTGCCTTCAGGGAAATATAGCTGTAATCACCTGCCAATCCTTTGACATTATAGAATACACTTTTCCAGGTGCCTTGTAAAATGAATGGTAATAAAATCAGAACCTGAATTGCAATGAGACCTGCAGCCCAGAGCAACAATTTTTTCCAATCTATACGGAATTCCAATACTACTGCTGCCATCAATATCAGGACCGGAACAAACATGATTGCCTGCAATTTGAAATTGATACTTATTAAAAAAAACATTGCACTTAAGAATATATTTTTCCTGAATAAACTTATACAAGAGGCAAATATGAAAAACGAAAACACACTATCGAATTGTCCCCAGGCAACAGTGTTGTGTACGAATGCAGGATTCAGCAGCATCGCAAATAAAATCAGCATTTGATTCCTTGTTCCTGGCAATAATGAACATACAAGTAGCGCTCCGGCTACATCAAAAATAAAAGTGAAATATTTGAGGTAATGGATATTTTGAGCAATCAAAACTTTGGAAGGGAAAAGTAAAGTATATGCTTTGAATTCAATAAGGTGGCCCGGAAGGTAATTGCATTCGGCTTTATAAATTGCTCCAAGGCTATGTTCATGGATGGATTGTGCCCATTGAATCCAGCATTCTATGTCGTAAGGCAAACCCTCATGCGGCATAAAAAACACATAGAGGCCATACAAAATAATTGCTGCAGCATAAACGGAATAATTTAATTTATGCATGTTCGTGTGATTTGATTTCTCAAATTCAGTTCATTGATTTTAAATTCAATATTCCATCAATAGTCTGATAACTTACTGCATGATATCCGGGACGCGCTTTCTTATAAATTTCCTTTGCCATGGCAAGTCCATCAGGAGTTTTTGCGAGTTCAGTGTAAATAGGTTTCAGGAATTTTCGTCTTCCAACACTCATAAGGAATTTTTCAAGAGCAGGGTATGCTACGCTGTATTTCGATGCAATTGCATGCTGATACCACTCGCATTGAATCTCGCTGTTTCCGGAATCGGTAAACTTAAACGCCGCATCCAGTTCGGCCATTTTCTTATTGTCTAGACTGTCGTTCAGGTTCCGCAAAAAGTAAACCCAGTGGTGTGTGGTCCAGCCGGAAGTGTTCAGGCTTTTCGCATCAGATCCGCTCTTAAAATCGGCTGCGGCTTTACCAGCTTTTTCGAGTTCAGTGGATTTGATATCCGGACAGCTTGCAGGCAATCCCGGACCATATATCCAGGCGTTAGCATTTATTTTATTTCTTAAAGTTTCATCACCTTTGATCAGTTCTTTTTCCAGGTATTCAAGAAATGATTTCGTGTCCATGCTTTTAAACGCATAGGTGCTGAAATATTTATTGATGAAAGCATCCCAACGCTCACGGCCGATTGCATATTCAATGGAGGTAAGGAAAAACCTTCCTTTTTCGTAAGCGATATCCGACACACCATCATCAGGATCGCGGCCTTCAAGGTCGAGAAATAAATGAGTATCCCTGCTTGTATCGCCCATGGCATGCACAGTTTCCTTAAGTTCGCCCAGACTTAAAAGTGTAAGCATGTCAGCGTAATCTTTCCCGTAAATTTTTTCCATAATGCGGGTTTCAAAATACACAGTGAAGCCTTCATTCAACCAGAAATCATTCCACGTGGCATTGGTTACAAGGTTTCCCGACCATGAATGCGCGAGCTCGTGTGCAACCAAAGCAACCAATGAACGGTCACCGGCTATAATGGTAGGTGTTGCGAAAGTGATGCGTGGATTTTCCATTCCTCCGAAAGGAAAACTTGGAGGAAGCACCAGCACATCATAACGTCCCCATGCATATGGTCCGTAAAGTTCCTCTGCAGATGTGATCATTTTTTCAAGATCGGCAAATTCCCAGGTGGATTTATCAAGCATCGACGGTTCCGCATATACGCCGCAGTTCGTTCCAAGTGAATGGAATTTAATATCGCCAACAGCAAGAGCCATTAAATAGGAAGGAATAGGCTGAGGCATTTTGAAATGATAAATCCCATCGGGGCTTTTTTCAGGATTGTTTTCAGCACTCATCACGGCCACTAATTCAGCCGGACATTTAATAGTAGCATCATAAGTAAATTTAATACCGGGGCTGTCCTGGAGCGGGATCCAGGTGCGAGCAAGAATTGCCTGCGATTGGGTGAATAAAAATGGAAGCTTTCCACCTGCAGTCTGTGAGGGTGCCAGCCATTGCAAGGCTGCTGCCGAAGGTGATGTTGCATAAGTGATGGTAACTTTTTTAGTATCCGGCTTGATGGGAATAGTCAGTTTGCTTCCCAGGAATTCAACCGGAGCATCAAGTTTAAAAGTGGTATCAACACCTGCATCAAGTTTTACAGATTTTATATTCAGATCACGGGAATCGAGGATAATTGAACCTCCACCGGTTTTGTTTTCAATATCGAGTATTGCAGTCCCTGAAATGGTTTTTGAAGTAAAATCGACAACCAGGTCAAGGCTCAAGTGTTTAATCACAGCTTCTTCAGGCTGTGCGAATGAATGTATATCGGTGGTTTTCATAGTTGCAGTTGTTTCTTTCGCCGGCGGCGTGCAGGATAAGGCCGATAATAATAATACCGACAGCAATAATTTCTTCAAGAATCTGGTGTTTATAGGTGCGAAGATAGTATTTATTAGTCCCCATTTTAATCAACGATGACCGGTTAAAAACAGTGTATTGAATTTGCAATTCGATGTACACAGGATTGTATCTTTGTTGAACTTAAATCCGTTTCAGTAGTTGTGCCCTCTCTTTTGAATATGATTTCTAACGCTGATAGCAGTACGAAGATGAACTCCGGTCAGGCGCAATCGCTTGCCGCTGATTCCGCTGCTAACAGTGCTGCCAGACGGGAAGAGCCTGTTTTCAGGTTTACTGATGGGGATACATTATCGGATCAGGATCAGGAATTCGCAAATCAAACTACTTTACCTCAATTGTTTGAAGGACATGTGCTCCGCCCTGTGAATGCCAGCCCATTGCCTTTAGCACGAAGAACTCCCGATTGGTTTACCCTCACTCTTGTTTTTGTGGTGTTGTCGTTTACATGGATCAGGGTTTTCTATGCAAAAATTTTCAAACAGCTGATATCTGCCTTCTTCAGCAATTCCATTTCCAACCAGGTGGTGAGGGATGAAAATATTTTGGTGCAACGGGCTTCAATCCTTATGTCGTTTGTGTTTTATCTGACTGCCTCACTTTTTATTTACCAGGTGAGTGTGTACTACAATTGGGATTATCCTTTTCTTGGTGAAGGATTCCTCAGGTTCCTGGTTGTATGTCTGATAGTAGCGTTTGCCTATTCTTTCAAGATGGTGTTGCTAAAAGCGTTGGGCGAAGTGTTTGAGCTCGACCGACCCGTCGCGAGTTACATATTTAATATCTTCCTTATCAACAATATGCTTGGCCTTATTTTGATACCCGTTGTGGTGATTACGGCCTTTGTAGTGACTTATTCCACAGGATTGATAATCCAGGCAGGAGTAGCCCTTGTTATTATTGCGTTCATTTACAGGTTGGTGCGTGCTTTTACTATATGGATGACCTTACCCGGTGTTTCCTTATTCTATTTAATTTTGTACTTTTGCACCCTTGAAATCGCCCCCTTGGTTATCATAGTCAAGCTTGCCAGGGGATGAGCATTTTGAAATTGTTTCATCAGAGCCTAAAATAGGATTAAAGAAGTTGAAAGTAAAGACTATTCTTGTAACTCAGCCAAAACCAGAGTCGGACAAGTCTCCTTACCACGATCTGGCAAAAAAATTTAACCTGAAAATTGATTTCAGGGAATTTATTCATGTCGAAGGTATTCCGGCAAGCGTTTTCCGGAAGGATAAAATCAATGTTGCTGATTTTACAGCGGTGATTTTAACCAGCAGATATGCAGCGGATCATTTTTTCAGAATTTGTAATGAGATGCGGATCACCAATCTGGATCAGATCAAATATTTCTGTATTTCTGAATCTACAGCCTTCTATTTGCAGAAGTATGTGGTTTATAGAAAACGTAAAATATTTTATGGTAAATCAACCATAACCGATCTGATTGATGTGTTGAAGAAGCATAAGAAGGAGAAGTTTTTGCTGCCATGCTCCGACATTCACAAACAGGAAATTTCAGATACCCTCTTAAACTTCGGCATCGATCATACCAAGGCCATACTTTACCGTACCGTTTGCAGTGATTTATCGGACCTGGCAAATGTCAACTACGACATGCTCGTGTTTTTCAGTCCTTCAGGAATTACTTCATTATTGAAGAACTTCCCGAAATTCAAGCAGAACGATACCCGCATAGCTGCTTTCGGCGCTGCTACCAATCAGGCAGTTATGGATGCAAACCTGAAAGTGGATGTAATGGCTCCGGTTCCTGAGGCTCCTTCCATGACTATGGCCATCGAACAATACGTGAAGAAAGCCAATAAATAAGACGGGTTCCTTCCGTCAGGGCAAGCTTTTTTTACCTTTGATTTCTTCTTTCCTGTTCAATGGCAACAACCCGTTTCCGGTTTCCCAAGGCCAGCCGTCTTTATCTCCGTAAGGAAATCAGTGACCTGATTACCACAGGAAAATCTATTCATTTTAGTCCGCTCAAAGTGTTTTATAAGGCCATGCCGGCAAGTGATTTTTCACTCAAAATGGCAGTGGCCGTGCCTAAACGCAATGTCAAACTTGCCGTTGACCGGAACCGTGTCAAAAGACTGATCAGGGAAGCATACAGGTTAAACTGCCAGGGAGCGGTACTTTATTTCAAGGACAAGGGTATAACAATGCATTTGTTAATTGTTTATAACAGTAAGTTGTCACCCGATTATGTCGAACTTACATCTAAAATAATCTTAATTTTACAACGTTTACAGGAAGTGCATGCGCGGAATTCTGGCTAAATTAATGATGGGTATTATTGTGTTTTATAAGAATGCGATTTCCCCGATGCTGATGCCCGCCTGCCGGTATTATCCAACCTGCTCGGAATACGGAATGGAAGCCATAAAAAAATACGGCCCTTTCAAAGGAGGTTGGTTAACACTCAAAAGATTTGTTTCGTGTGGACCGTGGGGAGGACACGGACACGATCCTGTACCGTAGTTTTCAATTGGAAATTCTGCAATAAAGGCTACCAATTACAAATATATACGGATATACGGATTTTGAATTTGAAGTGCATTAGGGACGCCATGCTGGCGTCCTTGGTTGAAAAAAAAAGAATAAAAGTAATACCATGCAAAACCCTATTAAAAAAGTAAAAGTTTGGATCATTGCTGTGGCGGTTGCCGGAGCAGGAATATTTTCATTCAGCTTTACGGATGAGTATTTCGAGATTTCAAGAAACATGGACATTTTTGCTACGCTGTTCAGGGAACTGAATATTTACTACGTAGACGAAACCAATCCGGGTGAACTGATGAAGAAGGGCATTGACGCAATGCTTGAATCATTGGATCCTTACACAAATTATATTCCTGAATCGGAAGTGGAAGACTACCGTTTTATGACCACAGGACAGTATGGTGGAATAGGTGCACTCATCGGACAAAAAGGCGACCAGGTGGTAATCACTGATCCGTATGAAGGATTTCCTGCACAGAAAGCAGATTTGCGTGCAGGTGATATCATCATCGAGATTGATGGCAAATCAATCAAAGGAAAAAAGTATGACGACATTAGTAAGATCCTGAAAGGTCAGCCTAAAACTCCTGTGAAGTTGTTGCTCAAGCGTGAAGGAGTGAAGGATCCGATTGAGAAAACTGTGGTCCGTGATGAAATAAAAATTAACAGCGTTTCGTATTCCGGAATGCTCGATAATGAAATTGGTTATATCCGTTTGACCGGTTTCACCGACAATGCAGGTATCGAAGTTAAAGACGCATTGATGGAATTGAAAACAAAACACAATGTAAAGTCACTTGTACTTGACTTAAGAGGAAACCCCGGAGGTTTGTTAAATGAAGCAGTGAACATCACAAATATTTTTGTGGATAAAGGCACAGAAGTTGTGACCACAAAAGGTAAAGTGAAGGAATGGGATAAAGCGTACAAAGCATTGAACAATCCTGTCGATAACCTGATTCCACTTGTTGTACTCGTGAACAGCGGAAGTGCTTCAGCTTCTGAAATTGTATCAGGAAGCATCCAGGATCTTGACCGCGGAATTATTATTGGTCAGCGTACTTTTGGAAAAGGACTTGTTCAAACTACGCGTCCTTTGAGTTACAATGCACAACTTAAAGTTACTACCGCTAAATATTATATTCCTAGCGGACGCTGTATCCAGGCTCTTGATTATACACATCGCAATGAGGATGGCAGCGTAGGAAAAGTACCGGATTCACTGGTAACTTTATTTAAAACAAAATCGGGAAGGGTAGTGGCTGATGGTGGTGGTATCGCTCCTGATTTCAGCACTGAAACAATTTATCTCAGCAGCATCGCGCAAAGCCTTCTTACCAAACAACTCATATTCGACTATGCTACGTTATATCGTAACCAGCATCCTTCCATTGCACCGGCAAGATCTTTCAGGATCACTGAACAGGATTTCCAGGCATTTTCAACATGGCTGGCTGACAAGGAATATGATTACACCACCAGGAGTGAAAAGTCGCTGGAGGAGTTGAAAGAAACTGCTGTGAAGGAAAAATATTATGATGCAATGAAACCGCAGTTTGATTCGCTTCAGAAATCAATGATGCACGATAAGCAAGCCGACCTGGTTAAAAATAAAGATGAAATTATGCAGCTTTTGCAGGATGAGATTTCATCACGCTATTATTTCCAGAAGGGCAGAATTGAAGCTTCATTTGATTACGATCCTGAAATCATAAAGGCCACGGAAGCACTCAAGGACAAAGCTGTGTTCACTTCCATAATGAACAGGCAACCGGAAGAAGTTATTAAGAAATAACCCTGAAACTTAAAACAGGGAGCAGCTGACAAAACGGCTGCTCCTTTTATTTTTATATGCAGGCCGACAAACGTAAAAGGATAGCTTTTTACTTGTTCTATTCAGGACTGGTTTTGCTGGTGGCTGCATTGCCGCTGTCGAAGTTTGTGATGAGTATTGCGCAGTTTTTAATTGCCGGCGGCTGGCTGATAGACGGTGATACCGGAGCCAAATTCAAAAAGTTTTTCAATTCAAAAATTGCACTCGTGCTCACTTCGGTGTACCTGATGCATCTTCTCGGATTATTGTGGACTACTGATTTTGAGTATGCGTTTAAAGACATCCGAATCAAACTTCCGCTACTTATTTTACCATTGCTGTTATCCTCGGCACCTAAAATCACCAAAAGTCAATTCGATGGAATTCTACTTTCATTAATAGGTGGTGTTACTATTTCTTCCTTAATAAGTCTGTTCATTTTTTTAGGTGTGATAGATCGTCCGGTTAACGACATCAGAGATATTTCGATTTTTATTTCACATATCCGCCTTTCGTTATTAAGTTGCCTGAGTATTGTAGCTATCGGTTGGCTTAATTATAATCACAGGAATACTCCGCAATCAAAGTATTATTTATTGCTGATACCGGTATTGCTTTGGTTGCTCTATTTTATTGTGTTGCTTGAATCTTTGACCGGAATAGCTATAATGCTTATTTTGTTAATTGTGATTGGAAACTGGTTAGTGTTCTCGGTCATCGGCGCCGCCCTGAGCTTGTCGAAGGGTCAACGGTCAACGGTCACCGGTCAGCGATTGGCGGTGAAAGTTTTGGCTGTGGTTATTTCGATTGCGATTCCTTTGTGTTGTTATTTTTATGTGAAATCAATTAATGAAACGCTGGTTGATGAAAAGCCTGTAGATGTTGCTTCATTGGAAAAGCTGACACCTTCCGGAAACAAGTATGATCATTATCCGGAACAGCTTTCATTTGAAAACGGACACCAGGTGTATCTCTACATCAGTGAAACTGAACTCGAGCAACAGTGGAATAAAAGAAGTAAGATTAATTTTCTTGGAAAGGATTTGCGTAAACAGGATTTGAAATATACACTGCTTCGGTTTCTTTCATCAAAAGGTTTGCGTAAAGATTCTGCAGGAGTATGGGCATTGTCTGAAACGGAAATTCACTCCATTGAAAAAGGGATTACTAACGTCGATTATCAGAAAGAAGCAAATATTCATGCCCGTGTGCACCAGGTGTTATGGGAATTTCAACACTACAATAAAACAGGTGATCCAAGCGGACATTCCGTCGCGCAACGCATGGAATTTTGGAAAGCGTCCGTTGAAATTATCAAACATCATTTATTTTTTGGAGTTGGAACTGGTGATGTTCCGAAAGCTTTTCATGATCAGTATAATTCCATGAATTCGAAATTGACAAAGGAGTGGAGGCTAAGGGCTCATAATCAGTATTTGTCAATTGGGGTCGCTTTCGGGTGCGTGGGACTGCTTTGGTTCATGTTTTCACTCATTTACCCCCTCGTGCTTCAGGTTCGTAAAACAGACATACTATTTGTCTCATTTACAATCATTTCCATCATTTCCATGTTGACTGAGGATACTATTGAAACCCAGGCAGGCGTCACCTTTTTTGCGTTATTTACCAGTCTTTTTCTGTTCATTAACCCTAATAATTCGACAACTGGCGTAAATTAGCTGGCTCTTTCCGCGTGCTCCTTATAAATTGAGGTATACTGAGGAATTTAAATCCATTCAGTAACCGATCTCATTTGAGGGAACGGTGTGTATGATAAATTAAAATGAGCCCGGGACAAAGCAGATTTTCTGAAGCAGACAAACTCTACAGCAACGCAATGCATTTGCTTGCTGCCGGAGATCCTGCGGGCGCTGCTTCTTTGCTGGAAGAAATCACGAATCGTTTTGAAAATTATGGTAAGGCCTGGTGTGAACTGGGTAACTTGCTGCAGCACGAATTGAATGACCTGGAAGGAGCTACGGTTTGTTATCGCAAAGCAATGGAAGTATCTCCGGCTTATGCACCATCATATCTCGGTTATTCTGAAGTGCTTTTTGCTCAGGAGAAATTTGCGGAGGTGAATGCGATTCTGAACCAGGCAATGGAAATCCAGGGAGTACGAAAAGATCTTGCCTTGTACAAAAGCGCACTGCTCATGGAAAGCCAGGGCCGTTATGATGAAGCAATGGCTACATATAAGGAAGCTATTCTCGTTTCTTTTTCAGAAAGTGAAATTTCCAGATGCGAAAAAGGCATCAACAGGTGTGTCGTTAAAAAGAAATACCAGTAATTTTATCAGGATACCACGTTACTGGTTTCATTTTGCTGCTCGGTGGCGAAGAGGTCGGGGAGGAACATGGAGAAACGGGTGTTCTCACCTTCAGCACACGACAATTCAATGTATCCGCCAAGGCGATCCACAGCATTTTTTACAACGTATAACCCAAGTCCGTTACCTTCGGCATTATAACTGCCACGGTTGAACATATTGAAAATATTGCCTTTTGTGTTATCCTTGAATCCGCAACCATTGTCTTCCACTTCAATTTTCACACCGTGCATGTAGTCACGCACCACCACTGAAACAAAGGAATCTTTTTTGTTGGTATCCCTGTATTTGATGGCGTTATCCATCAGGTTGTGCAATATGAGCATCAACAATTTTTTATCGGTGCGAAGTTCCTTTTTAAGCTCGATGCGGATGTCACGTCGCACGTCGTAAAACGCGTCGCTGGTACGTAAACTTTGTACCACTTCCGAAAGGTCACTTCTGAAATCGATTGGTTCAGGGTATATTTTTTCCCTCTTAATTCTTACCACATTCAACATTTCATTCAGCAACTTGTCGGCTTTTGCAGCTGACTGCCTGATCATTTTCACCACCGGGCTGTTGGCAGCTTCCTGTTCTTTTTCGAGCAGGCTGATAAGTCCGAGAATGGAGGAAAGCGGACCTTTCAAATCGTGCGATGATTTGTAAATAAAAGTATTCAGTTCGCGTTCGGCGAGTTGTAATTTATCTTCTGTAGCTTTCCTGTCGGAGATGTCGGAGTAGGATACAAGCAATCCATTGAAACGTTTTGATTCATCTTTAATCAGAGAGCAATTGATCAGGCACCATTTTCGATCACCATTTGCAACGGTAATCTGAATTTCATACTGGTAAGCCTGTTCTGAATCAGGATTGTTTTCATTTGCTTCCTCAATCATGAGATCAAGCATGGTTTGCGGAAGTACTACATGTGGAATGCGTTTGTTCAATTGCGCATTCAAATCAATTCCTGTCATTTCAAGGAAACGCAGATTGGCGAACTTCAATAAACCTGTCGGATCAAGATAGATCAGTCCTTCGTTCATTGTTTCAAGCAAATTCTTATAATCCTGTTCCTGTTTGCGAATTGTTTGTTCCGCTTTTTTCTGAGCAGTAATTTCGGTATGTGTAAGAAGAGATCCTGCAACTTGTCCGTATTCATCCAAAAGCGGAGAAGCCTTGAGTCGGAACCAAACAATCTGTCCTGATTTTGCCTTCAGGTGGATCTCCACCGGTTCTTCTTTCGAAAGCAATTCACCAACGATGTTCAAGCCGTGATATGGATCATCTGAAATAATCAGCTTACTGAAATCCAAACCCTTTAATTCTTCTTCATCAAAACCGGTTGTTTCAATGAACTTCCTGTTAGCGAATCGAATTTTATTTTCATTGTCGATGAACATCACGCCTTCGTTGATTGTCTCAAGAAGGAGTTTGTAAGCATCTTCTGACTGACGGATTTTTTTCTCAGCGATTTTCCGCTGATTAATATTTCTTGCAAAAAAAGAAATACCTGAAACAGTTCCGTTTTCAATTTTAATCGGGTTCACCGAAAATTCGAGGTGGTGTTCCTGGTCTGTAAACTGCAGCACGGTTTCGTTTCGGAATTGTTCTCCTGTCATGGCCCGGTCAAAAATTTGTTTGAACCAGTTGTGATATCTTGCCGGCAAAAGATCCATCATCGAAATGCCGGTGACTACTTCAGTTTTAGCAAGCAATTTCATGCCTTCCTGAAAACGTGAATTGAAACTCATCACACACATGTTCCGGTCTATTGACCAGATTCCATCTTTGGTATTTTCAATAAGAGCTTTCTGATCTGCTTTTGTTTTGAGAAGTTCAGTTTCAATTTTTTTCCTTTGAATGGAATAAATAATCGATCTGGAAATGAGGCCCGGTGACAATTCACTTTTCAGGATGTAGTCCTGTGCACCATCCCGCAAGGCCTCGAGAGCCACTTTTCCATCTTCGTTTCCGGTAATAATTACCACCGGGATGTTCAGTGTCGCTTCTTTAATACGATGAAAGGTTTGGATCCCGGCGCTGTCGCTAAGTGTAAGATCCAGGAATACCAGGTCAGGGGTAAATTCCTTCAGGGTTTCAATCCCCTTTTCAACGGTTTCAACAACCTTTAATTCAGAAACCGGTAAACCAGAAAATTCGAGCATTTGCCCGAAAACCCCGGTATCTACGTTATTGTCTTCGATTAACAGCAGTGTGTACTTCATAAATAATGTTATGATCCGCGGTTGTGTGTTTATCGCAGAATTCTCAAATTAACATTACTAATACGGTGGGGAAGGGTGGAATGGTTACAAAAAACCTGCAATCTTGTCGATTTCAGCCAAGTCGGTCCGAAATGAATCTGTAAATATTGAATCCTGAGGCAGTTTCGGCATTTTCCAGGTCGGTTCTGAACTGGTCCAGGTTTACTTTTTTAAGCAGTTGGTTTTGAACCAGCCTGACCGCCCGGTTAAACAAAAGCTCCTTCCGGTGATTGTTATCGGGGTTCATGAGATTGTGATCCTGTATAAAAAGTGCCAGTTCCGCAATGCCTGTTTTGGTAGAAGCGGTAGTTTTTACCACCGGCACACTCCATCCCGACATAGGCCTTTCGTGAAGGGTGGTAACGAGGTTTTTCATAAGCTTGTCGGCACCTTCGCGATCGGCCTTATTCACCACAAAAACATCAGCGATTTCCATAATCCCTGATTTGATGGTTTGAATTTCATCACCCGATTCAGGGACAAAAACGACAAGGGTAGTATCGGCAAGTGCGGCAATTTCTACTTCACTTTGTCCTACGCCGACTGTCTCAATAAATATGTAATCATAACCCGCCGCCTTTAATACATCAGCGATTTCAATTGTCCTGGCTGAAAGTCCGCCAAGGGCACCACGTGTGGCCAGTGAACGTATATAAATATTGGGATTGTTGAAATGTTCATTCATCCGCAGTCTGTCGCCAAGCAGCGAACCGTGAGTAAACGGAGAAGTAGGATCCACTGCCAGAACAGCCAGTTTTTTACCCGGTTCAGTTTGGGAGTAATGATCCAGGAGGGCATTGACAAGCGTGCTTTTACCAGCCCCGGGAGGACCGGTAATTCCAACCACTTTGCAATGAGAGTTTATCCTGAGGTTTTCAAGAATATACGCTGATTCATCGCTGTTGTTTTCAACCAGTGTGATACACCGGGAAAGTGCGCGACCATCGCCTTCATGCAGCCTGGAAAGGAGTTCAGTTGCCTTCATATCAAGTGCACGAAGTTACAATTACATTTTAAGTGACGTAACAATCCTCCTGTGGTAATTGATTTGACCGAGGTGATAACTCAGATGCGACATTAAATGCAGCAATACAAAGCCGGTATCACGTTTCATGCCTCCTATTTCTTTAGGAAATTCTTGTGACAGCACCGCAGGATCGAGATTTTCCAAAGCGTTGTTGACTTCCGAAATTGTAATGTCAATCTGCGAAATGAGTTCTTTCAATTCCACATCTTTTGTTGAAAATTCAAGGTCTCTTTCACGAATGTATCCGGTATTTCCCAGAACCGCACCTATAAAATGACGCAGGTTTCCCGCAAGGTGAAGGCTGAGGTTGCCTCCTGTGTTGGAAGTTCCGGGAATCACTTTCCACATCGATTGATTATCAGGATAGAGGTTCAATTCCTCTTTCAGTTTATTCAGATCCCTGATGAGAATTTGGGAGATATCGTGATTTATCATGTTTTTAGTTCAAAGATACGCTCTCATTTTATTTATTTTTACAGCCATTGGAAGTTAATGGCTCTCTGAACAGTTGTTTTCAGGATTTTAACCCAATGTTAAGTGGTGGAAAACCATAGCTTTGCAGACCATAACCCGGCATTTCAGAAATAGCAATTAATGATAAAATTATCAGTCGTCATTTTAACTTTCAACGAAGAGCGCAACATTAAGCGGTGTATTGAAAGTGTGTTGGCTGTTGCCGATGAAATTGTGGTGGTTGATTCGTTTTCGACCGATAAAACCAAAGAAATTTGCAGTGCTTACAACATTCGATTTTCGGAACATGGTTTCGAAGGATATATTGAACAAAAAAATTATGCCACAAGCCTTGCCACTAACGATATTGTTTTATCAATGGATGCGGATGAGGCGTTATCAGAAGAGTTGTTGCAATCAGTTCTGGAAGTCAAGCAAAATCGCACTTTTGATGGTTATACGATGAACAGGCTCACTAACTACTGTGGTAAATGGATTCATCATTCAGGTTGGTATCCTGATACAAAACTGCGTTTAGTCGACAGGCGTAAGGGCCGCTGGGGCGGATTCAATCCTCATGACAGATTTGAAATGGAAGCCGGGGGCTCAATCAGTCCGATGAAGGGTGATCTGCTGCACTATAGTTATTATACTTTCGATGAGCACCGTGCACAGATCCGGAAGTTTGCCGCTATTTCCGCGAAAGCGCTTCACCAGCAAGGAGTAAGATCAGATCCCGCAAAAATAATTTACAAACCAATCGCCCGTTTTTTGAGGGCATACATAGTCAAGGCAGGTTTCCTTGACGGGATGGAAGGCTGGACCATAGCACGAATGACTGCCTGGGCATCGTATCTCCGTTATTCGCAACTGTATCAAATTCAACGACAGTCATGACCGCTCACAACAATTCGCAAATTTCAGTTCTGCATGTAGCCACAGCCCGTACCTGGAGAGGAGGTGAACAGCAAGTCGCATACCTGACATCGGAATTCGCCAAAAGAAATGTTAGGCAGTATGTGTTGTGTACCACAGGTTCGCCCATGGAGGAGTACTGTCAGAAAAACGCGATTCCTTTTTTTACTTCCGGCAAACGTTCTTCGGTTGATCTTGCTTACGCGAAAAAGTTAAAAGACATTTGTGTTTCAAATTCTGTCAGCCTGGTGCACGTGCACGATTCGCACGCGCATACATTCGCGGTGCTGGCTGCAGTATTCGGAAACAAGGCTAAAATTATTGTCAGCCGCAGGGTTGATTTCAAAGTGCAGTCCGGACCATTTTCCCGTTACAAATACAATCATCCCCTCGTGAAACGCATACTGTGTGTTTCTGAAAAAATAAAAACAATCACACTTCCGGCAGTATCCGATGCGTTGAAACTTGTTACTGTACATTCAGGAATTGATTTTTCACGATTTAAGGAAAAGCGGAATACACAATTGTTGCACAAGGAATTCAATTTGTCTGCTTCTGCAAAAATTATAGGTAATGTAGCGGCACTCGCTCCGCACAAAGACTATGGCACATTTGTAAAAACTGTGGCGTTATTAAAACCACAACTGCCAAATGCTGTTTTCTTTATTATTGGTGAAGGTGATGAGCGTGGGAATATTGAAAAGCTCATCCGTGACAACGCACTTGAGAACAGCATTATCATGACAGGTTTCAGAACCGATGTGGCCGACATACTTCCCGAGCTCGACCTCATGCTGATTACTTCTGAAACTGAGGGATTGGGAACAGCGATACTCGATGCCTTTGCTTGCAGGGTTCCGGTTGTGGCTACTGCAGCAGGTGGAATTCCCGAAATTGTAATCCATGAAAGAACAGGGTTGCTGGCATCGGTGGGAGATACTGCGGGACTTGCAGCGCACGTTATGAAACTGATGGGAAATGAATCGCTGCGTAACACGCTGGTAGCTGGAGCGACTGCGCACCTGGAAGGATTTACGAAAGAAGCAACCGCAACAAAAACACTGGCAGAATACCTGAGTGTGTCAGGAGCTGAATTATGAGCAGGCACGGAAGCCATATTGATTCCATTCTTGAAACCATTCCCGACAATCCGGGAGTGTACCAGTTTTTCAGTAAAGCAGGCCAGATAATTTATGTAGGTAAAGCCAAGAATCTTAAGAAAAGGGTTTACAGTTATTTTGCAAAGGAAAACCATGAGAATGGGAAAACGGCTATCCTGGTAAAGAACATAACCGATATCCGTTACCTCGTAGTTGACACCGAAGCTGATGCCTTGCTGCTAGAGAACAGCCTCATAAAAAAACATCAGCCCCGGTACAATGTGTTGTTGAAAGACGACAAAACTTACCCCTGGATCTGCATAAAAAAAGAAAGATTTCCAAGAGTTTTTTCCACGCGTCAATATGTGCGTGACGGTTCGGCGTATTTCGGTCCATACACTTCCGCAAGAATGGTGTATACGCTTCTTGAACTCATAACCGGACTTTTCAAACTGCGAAATTGCAACCTGTTGCTTTCGGAAGATCAGATTGAAAAAAAGAAGTACCGGGTTTGTCTCGAGTATCATGTGGGCAACTGCCTCGGTCCGTGTGAAGGATTACAGCAGGAGGATGAATACAACGATTCCATCAGGCAAATCCGTGAAATATTAAAAGGCAATATCCACACCGTTATAAATTATCTTGAAAAGCTGATGCAGAAACATTCCGCTGCATTTGAATATGAGGCAGCGCATGTTTTGAAAGAGCAAATTGATTTACTTGAACAGTACAAAAGTAAATCGGTGGTTGTAAATCCTTCCATTCATAATGTGGATGTGTTTGCAATTATTGATAAGGACCAGGTGGCATATGTAAATTTCCTGAAAATTATAAACGGGGCCATCATCCAGGCGCATACCGTGGAGTTGAAAAAGAAACTGGATGAATCACCGGAGGAACTTTTATCACTTGCCATTACCGAATTACGTTTACGCTATAACAGTGATGCCACTGAAGTGCTGGTAAATATTGAGCCGGATGTGAAACCTCCCGGAGTGACTTTTTCCATACCAAAAATCGGTGATAAAAAAAACCTGATCAGTATGTCGCTGAAAAACCTGTTCTATTACATCCGCGAACAGGAAACCCGCATGGATAAACTTGATCCGGAACACCGCACAGAGAGAATCATGAAACAAATGATGGCTGATTTGAGGATGAAGGAACAGCCGGTCCACATTGAATGTTTCGATAACTCAAATATCCAGGGTGCATTTCCGGTAGCTGCTATGAGTGTTTTTAAAAACGGAAAACCATCCCGGTCCGACTATCGTCATTTTAATATCAAAACTGTGGAAGGCCCCGACGATTTTGCTTCAATGGAGGAAGTAATTCGCCGCAGGTATTCAAGACTTATTGAAGAAAGCCAGCCATTGCCACAACTGATTGTAATCGATGGTGGTAAAGGACAATTAGGAGTGGCCGTAGAAGTGCTGAAAGAATTAAAACTTTACGGAAAGGTTACGGTGATAGGCATTGCAAAACGTTTGGAAGAAATTTATTTTCCATACGATTCCGTACCGTTATATCTTGACAAAAAAGGCGAAACACTTAAAGTTATTCAGCAGATTCGTGATGAGGTGCATCGTTTCGGAATCACACATCACAGGAACAAACGCAGCAAGGCATTAACTTCAAATAGTTTGTCGGATATCAAGGGAATTGGCAATTCCACCGCCACTGAATTGCTTCGTCATTTTAAATCAGTGAAAAGAATTAAGGAAGCGTCACTGGAAGCACTAACAGAAATTTCAGGTAAGGCAAAGGCGCAACTTGTGTACCTGCATTTCCATCCCGAAAAGGAAAAAATTTAATTCTTGTTTTCAATTTTTGAAATTTGCGTTTTAGTTGGCAGTTGGCAGTTGGCAGTCGGCAGTCGGCAGTAGGCAGTAGGCAGTAGGCAGTAGGCAGTAGGCAGTAGGCAGTAGGCAGTAGGCAGTAGGCAGTAGGCAGTAGATGAAAATAGGGCATACAAGATAATCAAATAAATGAAGAGTTGTTTTTCCAAAACTCCATATTTATTCAGCAACAATTGCCGACTCAACTTCGAATTCCATTTGGAAACAAATCTTGATATTTTACAGTAACCATTGCCGACTGCCTACTGGCGACTGCCGACTAAAACGAAATGTTAAGCAGGAAGCAAAGGTTACTTCTTAAACAGAAACCCACTTTACACTTCACACTTTACACTTTACACTTTACACTTTTTACTTGTTTAGAATTTAACGACAGTAGGTTTCCCAAACGGCTCAATTTTCCCCATCAGATCCACCTGTGAAATACGATACCAGGTTTGAGGGTTGAAACAACCTCCATCCACAAAGGAATATTGCGAAAGTGAACCTGTCTCGCGTTTGTCTTTTACATAACCGGCGAACTCATAATCAGTACCGTTTTTTGATCGTTCCAATTGAAAATAATTTCCTGTTACTGCCGCAGGAGCATACCAGGTAAGTTTCACCACCTCACGTTCCTTTACGAAAGTAATTTTACCTGTAATTGCAGGACCGGTTGTGATAGGTTCACCTTCCACTGCTCTCACGCAAGTGGTCAGATCGCCATTCGTCAGTTTCCAGAATTCATCCTGTTCATCGCATACAAATGCAATGCGGAGCTTGAAAGTACCACCTGCAGGAACAGCAACAGAATCTTTGAAATTGAACAGTTCATCCACTTCATTTCCTTTGATAGTTTTAGTAGCCTGTGCCTTGCCATTGATGTAATAAAAAATCCAGGCAAAATCTTTATCATCCATATTGCCACTGTTACCGAGGCGGATGCTGATATCAACCCATTTTTTAGGTCCTCCCGATTTCCCACCCACATTTGCCAGTGGAGTGTAAAAATTGCACGAGTTTTTTACCACTTTCCAGGAACTTCCGTCTTGATAACCACAGGAAGTGGAGTAAGAGGATTTATCATTGATGTTGAAATTGTAAACCTGGCTGCAATCTTGTGCGAAACCGGTACCGATCAGCAGCACCATTGTGGTTAAAACAATAATTTTTTTCATCAATTTATGGGTTTATTTGTTTGTATTATTACGGATGACCTTACTTTAGGTTGCCATCCGGTGAAGGTCCTTGAAAACCACGGTTTTGATTTGGCTGTTAACCCTTTAATTTCACCGAAAAAATGGTTAAATTCGCATACCGAACACGTCATTTTCAACGTTTTATTCAGGATTATGATTTATAAGTCATTGATACAGCAAATATCCCGCTATTTTCTGCCTGTTTTGACAGTCCTTGTGATGATGATACCAACAGAGTTATCAGCACAATTTTACCAGGGATATCAGACCAATTTTGGCAAAAACCGGGTACAGTACAACGACTTCTACTGGACTTTTTACAGGTTTAAAAACTTCGATACCTACTTCTATGTGGGTGGAAAAGAGCTGGCGCAGTTTGTAGGGAAAAATGCCGATAAGGAGATTCAGGATGTGGAGCTATTGTTCGATTTTAAAACCATAGGCCGTCTGCAATTTATTATTTTCAACCGGTACAGCGACCTTAAGCAAACCAATATTGGTCTCGAAGGCGATGAGGTTATCGGTAACACAGGTGGTCTCACAAAAGTCCAGGGCAATAAAGTGTTGATTTATTTCGACGGAAATCACGACCACCTTCTTCAGCAAATAAGGGCAGGTGTAGCACAGGTACTTTTTCACCAATTGCTTTACGGAGGAAATATTAAGGACCGGCTTCAAAGCGCGGTGTTGCTTAACATTCCTTCCTGGTATGAAAAAGGACTGATTGCCTATGTGGCGAAAGGATGGGGTGTGGAACAGGACAACCAGATGCGTGATGGGATTTTGTCAGGCAAATACAAAAAATTTAACAGGCTGCTCGAAAATGAAAGTGAATTCGCCGGTCACTCTATGTGGCATTACATTTCACAAACATACGGCGCCACTTCAGTCGCCAACCTGTTGTACATGACCCGCGTGAACCGAAGCATTGAAAATGGTTTCATGTATGTACTGGGAGTAAATCTCAAACGTCTTACCAGCAACTGGTTAATTTATAATCAGAAGTATTATGAATTTGAAGAGAAAGGACGATCACTTCCGGCAGGTAAGCCTGTGAATAAACGTCCGAAGAGTATCAGTAATTACAGCAAGGTTCGGTTAAGCCCTGATGGAAATTATGCCGCATATGTGAAGAACGACATCGGTAAGTATAAAGTTTATATCACCGACCTAAAAAAGGGGAAAATAAAAAAAGTTTCTAAAGGCGGATATAAATCTGTTCAGCAAAAAGCGGATTTGAGTTTCCCATTACTTGCCTGGCATCCATCCGGACAATACCTCACAGTGATGAGGGAGAAAAAGGGAAAGGTGTGGATGGATTATTACAAGACTAACAAGAGAAGGCCAGAAAAGAATAAGTTTTTCTACTTCGATAAAGTACTCGATTTCTCATACTCTCCCAACGGACAGGAAATCGTGCTTTCAGGAATTCAGAAAGGGCAGTCTGATATTTACGTTTTCAATACCAGGAGCCGTACCAGTAAAAATCTGACAGACGATTTCTACGACGATTTACAACCTATGTTCACTGCCGATGGCGGCAACATTTTATTTGTCTCCAATCGTGTGAACGATACTTTGTTTGTGGATAACAGAGACATAATGCCGGTCAACAGCAATCTCGATTTGTTCCAGCTTGAGTATGCAAGTGGAAATCCTGCATTGAAACGCATCACCAATACACCGCTTGCGAATGAAACACAACCACTCGCGGCAGATTCAGGTCGCATTTTTTATCTGAGTGATGCAAATGGAATTGTCAACAGGTATCTTGCGACTATCGACAGCACCCTTTCTTACATCGACACTGTGGAGCACTACCGTTATTTTGTGGAGTCGTTTCCACAAACAAATTACGCCAGGAATATTGAAGAGCACAGTATGAGTTTAAGGCAAAACAAATATGCTGAATTGCTTTATTCAAAGGGGCGTTACAGGATATTTGTGAATCCTCCTCCTGAAAAGCTTCTCAGCGAATCGTTGAATCTTGAAAATACACAGTTACGTCAGTTATCGGCGAAACGTTATTCCACACAGAAGAAAAATGCTGCCGCGGCTGCTGCTGCAAAGCCGCCAAAACCTGCAGCCGACACTTCGAAAACCGCACCGCAAACACAATCGAAAACACCCGCGACACCAAAGGATTCATCGAAGATTGATATCAACAATTACATCTTTCAGAGCGAGTTCATGAAACCGAAGCCCAAGAAGGAAGAGAAAAAAGTGGAGACTACGGATCAAGCAACAGGCGAAGTTCCTGTGCCTGTTGTTCCGGTTGGAAAAGCGGTTACCGAAATTCCTGCAGATTCATTCCGACTTCCAAAACTCAGGAATTATGACATTGCTTTTGGAACTGATTACTTCATCACCCAGCTTGATAATAGTCTCCTGAATTCCACTTACCAGGCTTTCACAGGAAGTGCATATTATTTTGATCCCGGATTGAATGTGCTTGTAAAAGTTGGAGTTGCTGATTTAATGAACGATTATAAAATTACCGGCGGATTCAGGTTGTCGGGTGATTTTAATTCCAATGAATATTTCCTTGGTTACGATAACTATAAAAAGCGAATTGATAAATCGATTAGTTTTTTCAGGCAGGGCAGGGAATATGTTTCGGGATATTCTTATTTGAAAGTTCATACACATGAAGTGAAAGGACAACTACGGCTTCCATTCAACGATCTTACCTCATTGCGAGGATCGTTGTCATTCCGAACCGATCGTATCGCAACTTTATCGACAGACATATTTTCATTGCGTGAACCTACGGTGAATAATTACTGGGGAAGCGCGAAGCTGGAATATGTTTTTGACAACACCATCAGCACCGGTTTGAATTTGTGGAATGGTTTCCGTTATAAATTGTTTGCCGAAGCATTTCGACAGATTGATGAGAAGCGTACATGGATGGGTGTGGTTGGTGTGGATGTCCGGCATTATCAAAAAGTACATCGCCAGATTATTCTTGCCACACGTTTTGCTGCAAGTACTTCTTTCGGCGATCAGAAACTGATTTATTATCTCGGTTCACAGGATAATGCAATCATCCCGACTGATGTTTTTGATTATTCCATTCCTATCGATTACTCTCAGAACTACGGATTCCAGGCGGTGGCTACCAACATGCGAGGATTCCTGCAAAACATCCGGAATGGAAACACCTTTGCACTCATCAATAATGAAGTCCGTGTTCCTATTTTCTCATACCTTCTCAACAAACCTATCAAATCCGATTTTATCAGGACTACCCAACTGGTTGCATTTCTTGATGTAGGTTCTGCATGGAATGGCGGTGATCCTTATTCGAAAAAGAACAGTTTTAATTCAGAAGTTATTCCCGGAAATCCTGTCACTGTAGTCCTCGACCGCCAGGTGAATCCTATTGTAGCAGGATTTGGTGGTGGTGTGAGAAGTCGCTTGTTCGGTTATTTCCTGCGTGCTGACTGGGCGTGGGGGTATGAGGATGGAGTGGTGAGGGACATGATTTTTTACTTGTCATTAGGTCTTGATTTTTAATATAGTTTAAAAAAATCGATGATAAATGATAAATGATAAATGGTGATCGTTGAATAAGGTCAAATTTATTTTTTCTCATTTAAATGCATTCTGTTAGTTATTATTAAAATTCCTTTTGAAAAAGGAATTTTAAACTTTACAAAAACAAATTATAAAAGGAACCTAAAATTTTCAAATCTTTAAACAACCCCATTTATCATCTATCATTTATCATCCCACATGCCTCTCAAGAATAAAATAAAGCAACTGGCAAAAGATTATTTACAAGATGTAACCGCAATTCGTCGTCATTTGCACATGCATCCTGAGTTGTCGTTTAAGGAAGTAAATACCTGTGAGTATGTGTGGAAGCAGTTGGAGGAAATGGGTGTTGCTGATAAAAAGAAGATGGCAAATACCGGAATTGTGGCGTTGATCAGGGGAAAGAATCCGGATAAGAAAACAGTAGCGCTTCGTGCCGATATGGACGCGCTACCGATTGTAGAAGCAAATGATGTGCCTTATAAATCCACAAACGTGGGTGTAATGCATGCGTGCGGACATGATGCACACACATCATCATTGCTGGGTGCTGCCAGAATTTTGAATCAGCTGAAGGGAGAGTTTGAAGGAACTGTGAAATTGATTTTTCAGCCCGGTGAAGAAAAGTTGCCTGGTGGTGCTTCCATGATGATTAAGGAAGGTGTGCTTCAGAATCCTGATGCGCAAGGTATTATTGGTCAGCATGTGATGCCGATGATTGAATCGGGGAAAGTAGGTTTCCGTTCAGGAATTTACATGGCTTCCACCGATGAGATTTATGTTACTGTTAAAGGAAAAGGTGGTCATGGAGCGATGCCTCACCTGAATATAGATCCGGTGCTGATTGCTTCGCACATGATTATTGCATTGCAGCAGATAGTGAGTCGTACTGCAAATCCAACCATGCCAAGTGTGTTGTCGTTTGGTAAAGTGATTGCAAACGGTGCCACAAACGTAATACCGAATGAGGTTTATCTCGAAGGCACCTTCCGCACTCTCGATGAGAAATGGCGCGACGAGGCTCATAAACGCATTCTTCACATGGCTACATCGGTTGTAGAAGGAATGGGAGGGAAGGTTGATTTTGAAATTCGCAGAGGATATCCTGCATTGGTAAATAATCCGGAACTTACTGCTTCCGCGAAAGAAGGGGCTATTGAATATCTTGGTAACGAAAACGTGATTGATCTTGACATCTGGATGGCTGCGGAAGATTTCGCTTTTTATTCTCAGCAGACAAAAGCATGTTTTTATAGATTAGGTACGCGAAATGAAGCGCGTGGAATTACTTCGTCAGTTCACACTCCTACTTTTGATATTGAAGAGAAATCGCTGGAGACGGGGATGGGACTGATGGCGTTTTTGGCTGTTCGTGAATTGGGTTGTTGAGTTAATGCTCCCTCTCATAGCAGACAGCAGAAAGTGTGTATCGGATAGAAGGTAGATAGCAGTACTGCAATGAAGACAACAATTTCAACAAATATCGTCTATTCAACCGTTTTGCTTATTACTACGTTGACCATTTGGATAATGATCTACCGGGCGCAATTTTTGGATTATGACGACAATGTTGCGAATTTACTGTCTGCCTTTTCCCTTTCATTTTCTACAACTGTAATTTTGATAATTGTTTGGTTTAAGTGGAGACATATTATCCAATCAAATAAGTGGAAAACCATTACATTTCTAGTTGTATCCTCTCCTTTTACTATTGCGTTTGCGATTTTAAACTACCAAACAATTTTTGGAGCAACATTAAAAGTCTAATCTTCTTACCACAGTCATTGTGCGAAGATGCACTACTGGTAACAGGCTATTGCCACAAACCTGGAGATTTTAGTAAGGAATATGATTTCGTCTCCGTGTGAAACGTTAAGGGGAAATGTGTAAATTCGGCTTCGAACCCGCCCTGCGGCAATGGCCGGAACGTTAGCGGTAAGCGAATGAACAGTGGATATGAAAAAAATAATTCTTTTAACGGCTTTATTTGGACTTCTATTCAAAAGCTGTTCGATATTTTACCAAAATGATTTCATTGAAACAGTAAGTATAGGGCAAGTCGGTGATGAAAAAATCATATATTCTGTTTACAAAACAGGAATTGATAATTACAGAGTTGAATTTATTGTGATTCAGAATCAAGATACAACAAAGTTATTTGACTATTATATTAATGACGCTCATTATTCAAAAGAGTATTCTTTTCAATTCAAAACATCGGTAGACACATTAACTATTCTTACACCTATTCAAATCTGTAAGGAATACTATAAGACTAAAAACGGGGCGACCATAGTTTTGACAAACATTGAGAGCACAAAGGAATGTGAGGACTAGTTTGATAAATGTTAAATTCCGCGCAGAATCGCCTACCGCTAACAGGCCATTACCGCAAGCCTGGAGATTGTAGAAGGGAATGTGATTTCGTCTCCGTGTGAAAGGTAAAGAGGAAATGTGTAAATTCAGCTTCGAACCCGGCCTGCGGCAATGGCCAAAACGTTAGCGGTTATTTTATATCAGCATTTGATGAAATATTGTACAATAATTTTCTTAATACTTGGTTCAATTAAAATATCTTATTCATCAAATGAAGGGATAGATTCAGTTTTATTTTCTAAAGATGGACAATTTGTATTACTTAAGGAAGATCGTATTTTCAATTGTCATTTAAATTGGTGGGGATTATACACATACGATAATAATGAAAAACAATGTACAGTATTTTTTACTCCAGACAGTGTTTTTTTATTGAGTTATTCCGACAGTGCATCATTTCCAGTTAAAAATTTCTGTGGAGATTCTTCTATTTATGAATATCCACTAAGAATTATAAATAAATTTTCAAATAATGACTTTGCCAATATATACTATTTCATTCCGGCAAAAGAAAAAATTGATACTCTATTAATTTTTATGACAGATACGATTGAAGTTGATTCTGCTTTCAATCAGTATGCTCTAAGAAAATGGGGTGTTCCAAATTACTATTGTTTTAGACTAATGGGTTGTGTTTCTGGGCAAGTCCTTTTTGCCGACACAATTGTTACAAATCAATTCAATATTGCATTCAAAGAGTTTGAGAAAAATTATAATGTATATAAATCTTCTGACAATAGGTTTTATTTTGTTCATGGCTCATATAGGTATGGTTATTACCCTGTAGATACTGGATTTATTAGAGTATTAAAGACTACAAGATTCTTGGTGAAAAACAACCGCTAACAGCCAGTTGCCGCAAGGCTAATGTTTTGAGTGTTGAATGTGTTTTTAGCTCCGTTTGGAACGTAAAGGGGAAATCTTTATCTTTCGTCTCCGAAGGCGCCCTGCGGCAACGGGCGAAACGTTAAAATAATACAGACATCATGACAAAAATCAATCTTTCATATCGCATCGGGACAATTAACGACATTGACCAGTTACAAGAGCTTGCCATAATTGCAAACGGACAATTTCAAAGTGTTTTCACGCCAGACAATTGGGAAATATTCAATGGCAATTTGCAGGACAGACAAAAGTTTATTGACATACTTAAAATTGCCAAATGCTTTGTTTGCCTCGACAATGACAAAATAGTTGGCGTTGCTTATATTATCCCAGGCGGTAACCCGACAAATATTTTCAAGTCTGAATGGTCTTACATTAGGATGGTTGGTGTTAATCCAAAATATAGAGGACAAGGCATAGCAAAAACACTTACAGAAATGTGTATTGACTTCGCCAAACAAAGCAACGAAAAGACTATTGCGCTTCACACTTCAGAATTCATGGACGCTGCAAGACATATTTATGAAAACATAGGCTTTACAGTTCTTGAAGAAATTCCTCTTTTGTACGGCAAAAAATATTGGTTGTACACGTTAGACCTAAACTGACAAAGCTACGTACCGCCATCAACCACTAACACGGGTTTTGCGTTAGTGGGCGGACGGTGCGAATAGAAACATTTGAGCAATTAATAAACTTTGGTGATGTCAGACAGTTTTCAGTTTCAAAAGCCCACCAACGCAAAGCCCGAAACCGTTATGGGCAATTATTATCGTCATTTTATGATAAGATCTGTATTATCAATATTCATGGGTTTGGCATTTATTATAAAAGTAAATGCGCAAGTTCCAAACTGGTCAATTGTGAATAGCAATGGGGGAACTGACCATGATTGGGGACAGTCTGTTGTCGCAGACGTTTCAGGAAATACTGTAGTTGTTGGTGCATTTAAAAGTACCACAATGGCATTTGGAAGCACCATTTTAACAAATAACACCGGGAAACCTAAATCCTTTATTGTTCGATATGATGCTTTTGGAAATGTTATATGGGCGAAACAGCCAGTGACAGTTGGTAATTCTCATTCCAACAGGGCCACAGGGGTTGATATGGATAGTCTCAATAACATTTATGTAACCGGTTTTTACTATTCTTCAACCATAACCTTTGATAGTATAACCTTATCGAAGAGTAATACATATGCTGCCCACTACATTGTCAAATATGATCCATCCGGTAATATCATTTGGGCAATAACCACAAGCGGATGTCAGTTTTTACCGTCAACAACTCCACCACAACTTTACCAGGAGACAGCTCCTTTAAATAAAATAGCGGTAAACAAGAATAACGGAGATGTTTACCTGACCGGAACCTTTGACAATGATTCAATGGTATTTAATTCAACAGTACTAATGAATGTAACACCTGACACGGGATATCTTCCACGACGTGATATTTTTCTGGCAAAATATGATTCTTCAGGAAATTTCATTTGGGCTAAAAGCATTGGAGGACTACGTCAGGATTATGCCTCCGACATTGCAGTAAGCAACTCTGGTATATTTGTAACAGGCTCCTTCAGCAGCAGTTCAATTAGCATTGGTTCAACAATTTTAAATAATCCCAATCAAAATACAGCCGTGGATAAGCATCTGCCGTTTGTTGCAAAATATGATAGTTCAGGCAATCCCCTGTGGGCAAGACAAGGAGAAGCTACATTACCTGGAATTAAAAGTTCCAGGGGAAAAGGTGTTACAAGCGATTTAAATGGAAATTGCATTATTACCGGAGAATTTGAAGGTCCGGCTATTAATTTTGGTAATTTGATGTTGCTTAATCCGGATACGAATGGTTTATCTAAGATTTATGCCGTTAAGTATGATTCATTTGGAAACGTTATTTGGGCTAAAACATTCGCGAATGCAGTTGGTAGCGATTGGATAATGGGAATCAAAACCGATGATCCTGGAAATATTTATTTGAGTGGTAATGCGAGTGGTTCCTTGATATTTGATAGCCTGGTTGTATCATTACCTAGCTATGGTCCCTTTATTGCCAAACTTAATCCTTCAGGGGGATATGTGTGGTTAAGATCTCCAGGAGGTAGTCAGCAAAGATGGATGGCTGGACTTTATGTTAGTAGCGTAGGTAATGTATTTACCACTGGAAATTTTACAAATAGTATAACTTTTGGATCATCTACCTTAACAAGTAATGGACTTTTTGATATTTTTAAGGCAGCATTATTAAACTGCACATCAACAGCTTCAACCATCACCGCACAGAGTGCTACAACATTTTGTCAAGGTGACAGTGTAATATTGTCTGCACCTTCCGGTTATAACAGTTGGCAGTGGTATCGCCGTAACTACGCTATCCCAGGAGCAACATCCATGAATTATACTGCAAAAAGCAGTGGAAGATATAGTTGTAAAAGCCAAAATGCAACTTTATGTATAGACACATCAAATGTTATAATAGTGAATGTGCCATGTATTCCAATTGGTCCTAATCATGATCGTGCGATTGCAGAAAGTGAATTCGAAAATCAAAACTTTGGAATTTATCCAAATCCTAGTACGGGTATATTTTTTGTTGAATCATTTTCTGGTCAACTTCAGGTTTTCGACTCATTTGGACAAATGGTGTTATCGGCTGAAGTAAATGATGAAAATTATACACTTGACATTTCAAATTTTTCTAACGGCATTTATTTTGTCACATTCAATTCTGGGGGTTCAATTAATTACCAAAAAATAATATTATTGCATTGATTGGAAAACCTAAGCAATATTAACTTCTCAGATTATAACTGCCCATAACAGGCCATTGCCACAAGCCTGGAGATTATAGTAATGAATGTGATTTCGTCCCCGTGTGAAACGTAAAGAGGAAATATGTAAATTCGGCTTCGAGCCCGCCCTGCGGCAACTGGCGGAACGTTATGGGCAATTTTAAAGACATGAAAAAAATAATATATTCAATTCTCATTTTTCTGTATTCCGCAGATTGTATTTCTCAAAATTTAATTACAAATCCAAGTTTTGAAGATACAATAAGTTGTCCAAATAACTGGAATCAAGTGGAAAGAGCTAATGGTTGGTATTCAGTTAACCTATCTCCGGATTATTTTAACTCTTGTTCTTCAGTTTTCAATGTCGATGTACCTACAAATTATACGGGATACGCGAATCCGGCAGAAGGAACTGCTTACATGGGTTTAGCTACGTTTCTTAATACAACCCCAAATTATAGAGAAATCTTAGGAAGTGAACTAAATCAAATTCTAATCCCGGGAACAAAATATTATATAACCGCATGTATTATCCGAGCCGATACGATTGTTGCAGATTGTGCTGCGGATAAATTCGGATTTAAATTTTCAAAAACATATTGGCCAAACTCTAATGTCATTGACAATATTTCACATTTTCATTCTGATTCAACATATCTTGACAAAACAAGTTGGACAACAATATCGGGATCGTTTGTAGCTGATTCTGCGTATCAATATATTTATATAGGTAATTTTTATACTGATTCAAATATCAACCTAATTCAATGCTCAATTCCAGGAAGCTATCACTTCGGATACAATTTAATTGATATGATTTGTGTCTCAGTTGATTCTATGACTTGCGCATTTAATTGTAATTCTAATGTTGGATTTGAGGATAATCTAATCTCCAAAGAAATTATTATCTACCCGAATCCATTTGATGAGAAAATTTACATAGATATGGGGGATAATTCGAAATTGGAATTCTCACTATTTGATTTATCAAGTAAACCTATTTTGCATTACGAATTTATTAAGTCGATAACAATTGATACAAAAAATTTACCAAATGGAATGTATATTTACCGAATACTCAATAAAAATGGAATTGTTGAGATGGGTAAAATCGTTAAGCAATAAAAACTGCCCATAACAGCCGATTTGCGCAAGGCCGGCCTGAAGCATTTTATTTTTTATTAAATAGGTAGGTCGGCCCTGCGCAAATCTGCAAACCGTTAGCGGTAATTTGAATTTTTATAAATGAAATACATAACATTCATTTTAGGGTTAATCTCTTTTAATTGTTATTCTCAAGACACATTATATTCTGTGGATTCAGAATTTAATAAATTTATGTCGATAGGGAAACTGAAAGTACATAAGTTTGAGGGGAAAGTAAAATCATTCAGATATTCAAATCGTGACTCAACTGTATTTGATCCAATTTATTTTATCACTGATTACGTTGGTGGTAAAATGAATGGATCTCGCTTAATATATTCCAATGAAGGGAAATTAATTTCTTCCTATCAGGTCAGAAATGATTCGCTTAATGGTTTTCACATATACTACCAGGATACTTTAATAACCATAATTGAATATTACAATAACAACAGCCGAAACGGAAGCACAATCGGTTATGATAACAATAAATTATTTTCAATTGAGGAATATAAGGACGATAAAGCTACTGGTTTATATATTGAGTTTTATAATAATGGAAAGGTAAAAGCCAAAGGCAATCAATTGGATGGGCTTCGCACTGGAGAGTGGATTGAATTTGACTCAACTTATTCATATTATTTCACAGGCAAGTACAATCCAAAAATATACTGGACTTATGAACATACAAATAAAGGTAGCACATCTATGCAGCATTTTACCTACGAAAAGGTAGGTGTCTGGATTAAATATTCAATCACGGGGCTAAAAATCGAAGAATATAACTATGCGCAGACCTCAAAGTAGCAAACTACCGCTAACACGTAGTAGCCGCAAAGGCCGGCTGATGTTTATAGAAAAATATTAAATTGGTGGCCGACCTCTGCGGCAACCGCGGGAACGTTAACGGTAATTAAATCCCATGGCAACAGAACTGGAGACATTTTGTGACAATCTGCATAATTTCGCTATCACCTTAAAAGATTCAATGATCGGACGTATAGACTTTTACTCTGACTCAGATCCGACATTCAATAAAGACTTTGTTCCCTTTAATTTTCGTTATTGTCATTCGATCGGTTTTCAATCCAGCACAAAATACCATCATTTGTTTGCGACCCAGACCTTGGAGGGACTCTATTCATTCTGGGTCGAGACGGGAAAGCTGACTTTTGAGCCGACTCAATCGGTTGACATCGGCCGTACTCTTTTAAGTTATGACATAGTTACTGGGATCGACAATTATCCATATAAATTGGGTCTGGACTTTGGCTACAAAAAAATATTTTTGGTATGCGGCGAAATTTACAACACAATTGACCCCTCAGTTTTCGACTACAAAATAAACGACGAAATGATTCTCTTTTTTGAAAACAAACAAGATTTACAAGAACTTGAGTCAAGGATTAACTACCGCTAACAGCCCGTGTGCCGCAAGGCTAGTGATTTGTGGTGGTGAATGTGTTTCTGTCTCCGTTTTGAACGTAAAGGGGAAATATGTATCTTTCGATTTCAAACCCGCCCTGCGGCAACGGGCGAAACGTTGTGCGTCACCCTAAATTGGCCTAAAAGTTAAACATGACACCTAAAGAAATTATAGAATCTTGTGAAGAAGAGGCATTAAAATTTCTCCTTGAGGAAATGATTAATCGAGGTTTTAATTCTCAAACCCTAGAAATAATCAAGCTAAATATTAATGTAGGTACCTATGAAGAATTTGCAATAGAAATTGCAAAGAGCCTTAATATAGATTTCACAAATTCGTCAAATGATGAAAGATTGCATAATTACATATTAGATCTAAGTAAGGATAATATAAACCAGTATAATGCTATTCGCAATTTATTAATTTCTTCGGACTTAAATTTTAATTGGTTTATGTACACGGGAAGCAATTTGACAACATCTCGGCCTTTTTGCTTAGCTATGACACAAAAGAAATATTTCCATAAATGTGAAATTCCAAACATAATAAAAGGTGATTTTAAGGAATTTGCAAACCAGTCAGATTTCCTGTTTGATGAATTCGAAACAATAAGCGGAATGTATTCAAATACTAATGAGGAAAATTTTCTTTATTATAGAGGGGGATATGGTTGCGGACATCAAATTGGGGCTATACCTGACGCGGTAGTTCCTACTGACATAAAGGATAAACTTTATAAAACAAACGAATACAAAAAGTGGTTCCAACTTAATACTAACAAATAGGGCAACACGTGAAACGTTAGCGGCAAGGTTATGAACAGAAATGAGATTATTTTAATTAAAATCCCTTGACAAGAAAAAGACAATTTTTTCGTTCGCTTGGAGTATTTATTTTGGGATATGTGGTTATGTTTTTAACCTGGTCATTTCCGACAGCTTCTTCTTTAGATTATTTATTGTTGTTGCTAGGACCATCCTTGGTTTTTGCAAGTATTGTGTTGTTTATTTTGGCAGTAAATAGTAGATAATTTAATTCTTTCGACAGGGCATGACAAAAATAGTGCAAAAGCCCAGCCGCTAACAGCCCGTGTTCCGCAAGGCTAATGATTTGAGGTGGTGAATGTGTTTCGGTCTCCGTTTGGAGCGTAAAGGGGAAATATTTAACTTTCGTGCTC
>Ga0190274_10000149_pt1 | contig 47180 bp, 51 predicted proteins | sample Popmic531T_FD_133002 | JGI IMG/M metagenome (GOLD analysis project Ga0190274, IMG submission 133002) | Populus adjacent soil microbial communities from riparian zone of Yellowstone River, Montana, USA - 531 T | ecosystem: Environmental > Terrestrial > Soil > Riparian zone | place: USA: Montana... | reverse complement strand
GCCCGGCCGGTTCAGCTTCAACGTCAAGGGCGGCCGCTGCGAGGCCTGCTCGGGCGACGGCCTGATCAAGATCGAGATGCACTTCCTGCCCGACGTCTACGTCACCTGCGACGTCTGCCACGGGGCACGCTACAATCGCGAGACGCTGGAGGTGAAGTTCAAGGGCCACTCGATCGCCGACGTCCTCGACATGACCGTCGAAAGCGCGGCCGAACTGTTCAAGGCCGTCCCCCCGATCCGCGACAAGATGCGCATGCTGGAGGAGGTGGGCCTCGGCTACATCAAGGTCGGCCAGCAGGCGACGACCCTGAGCGGCGGCGAGGCGCAGCGGGTGAAACTGGCCAAGGAGCTGTCGCGGCGGGCGACGGGGCAGACTTTGTACATATTGGACGAGCCCACCACGGGGTTGCACTTCGAGGACGTGCGGAAATTGCTGGAGGTGCTCCACGCGCTGGTGGAGCAGGGGAATACCGTCGTGGTGATCGAGCATAATCTCGAGGTGATCAAGACCGCGGATTGGGTTTTGGATCTCGGTCCCGAGGGCGGCGACAAGGGCGGCGAAATCGTGGCCGAGGGTACGCCCGAACAGGTTTCCAAAGAGCCGCGCTCGTACACTGGTAGATACCTCGCACCATTGCTCACTGATGAAGCACCAGCGGTCGATGTGGCACCGAAGCGGACCAAAGTGCGGCGATCCTCATTTCGTGAGCAAGAGCCTGCTGCATGACGACGAGTTCTGGGCTCATTCAAAATAGCCCTTCGTCAAAGGATCCTGGTACCGGCTCCAACTAGATAGCCTTTGCTTGTCGCTCGGCAAGAGCTATGCCTTCTCGGGCTGGGGAGGTCTTTATGAGGGCGAGGTGGCAAAAGTTCGAAGAGCAGGTTCGAGACATCGTCTCGCTTATCCATGCCAAACCGTGTCAGCCCGGGCGCATCGCTGGCACAGATTTTGACGGCATCCTGGACCTAGACCAGAACACCAAACTCCTAGTCGAAATAACTACGGAGTGCACACCAGATAAAGTCCGCAGCGACCTGGTGCGGCTTGAGAACGCGCGCAACGCTCTCTACCGGGAAGGTATTTTTGCTCGCGGCGTAATCGTTCTTGATCGCGAACCCACCACTGCGATGCTAGAAGGCGCCCAAGCTCTTAATTTCGAGGTAATGAGCGCAAATCAGCTCGCTTCCCAATTCTTTTATTACCAGCGCTACAAAATCACGCGCGTCCAGAGTCCTTTTGGTAGCGCCGTAGACCCAGAAACCGGCGTCAAGGACGAAACTGCTTACGTTCCGGTTAAATATGTTAATCGATCTACGGGAAAGAAATATACGACAGCCGAAATTGCCGATCTCCTCAGCTCGGGGAAGAATATCGTGTTACTCGGCGAGTACGGCAGTGGCAAAAGTCGCTGTGTATCAGAGCTATTTGAGTTATTATCTGCTGAATGGGGCCTTACGTTTCAGTTCGCTTTGGCTGTTAATCTTAGAGAATGTTGGGGCCTGGAAAGAGCTGACGAGATTGTCAGAAGACACTTTGCTCGCTTAGGATTAGACGATCTAGAAGCAGCAGCAGTTCGCGCCTATAATCGAAAAAATATACTATTTTTATTAGATGGATTCGACGAGGTTGGTACTCAGTCTTGGAGCACGGACGACGCTCGCCTTCGACAACTGCGTGCGCAGGCCTTAGTCGCTGTCAAGGACGCGGTTCGCAACTCCGGTACAGGAACACTCGTTACGGGGCGAGATCATTATTTCTCTTCCGATAAGGAAATGTTCTCTAGCTTAGGATTAGATGAGTCTTCGACCCTTGTCGTATATGTAAATGACGAATTTACTCTGGATGAGATGCTAGACTATTTTGAAGCGGCGAGCATCGATGTCACGCTGCCCGACTGGCTTCCTCGCCGACCACTCATCTGCCAGACTATCGCGCAATTGCAAGATAGCGAGCGGGACGAAATGTTCGGCGTTGGTCGTAATGAAGCGGGATTTTGGAATTACTTTATTAAAATAATTTGTAAACGCGACGCGCGAATTAACAACTCCTTTGACGAAGACACAATTTACGAGGTATTTCTTAGGCTTTCAGAGCTAACAAGAAATAAATCCGCCAATGTCGGGCCGATTAATCAACGGGAGCTGCAGGAAGCCTTTGAGAGCGTTGTAGGAAAGCTTCCTGTCGACGATGCAGCCGTTATGCTTCAGCGCCTCCCAAGCCTTGGCCGCGTAGGCCCAGACTCCGGCGATCGGCAATTTATTGATATGTATATTCTGGATGGGCTTAGAGCGCATCATATTTTGAGGCTCGTTGATGGTGACGAAGGGGAGCGCCGCGACGTCGTCAATTCGACGTGGGAAAACCCCCTTCAGCCGTTAGGTCAGAAGGTGTTAGCCTCAAAAACGACGGGAAAGATCGGAGCGTTTATTAATCTGGCTAAGCGTGCAGGGGCGGCCAGGAATGGCACTTTGGCTGGAGATATCGTCACAGGAATTTTGAGGGTCGGTCAAAAGCGAACTGACTTTGAGGGCGTAAAGATAGCGGGGGCTTGGATCTCGGAATTAGACTTTACTGAAAGCGATGTCGATCACCTCCAGATTCAAGACTCAATTGTTGAAGAACTGATACTTCCTACTGCGCCGCCTCGGAACACAACGGTTTTCGGGTGTATCATCGGTCGTGTCTCGGGTGCGTCATCAGTCGATGGACTGGGTTCATGGGTCAAGGGAAACGAGTTTAGCGAATTTGACTCTGTGCGAACGGTGACCAGAATTAAGGACGTGGGCTTAGCGCCAGGACACGAGGTTCTAGTAGTTATTATAAAGAAGACTTTTTTCCAGCCGGGGTCAGGGCGCAAAGAGGAGGCCCTTCTTCGGGGTTTCGCTGCTGGTGCGTTTAATAAGGTAGCGCCGAAAGTACTAAATCTGCTGGAGACTAACAACATCCTTACTCATTTTAGGGGAGTAGAGGGTCGCGTTTATAAGCCGAATCGTGCTCAAGCTGGAAGAATGAAACAAATGCTCGATGAACTTAGGGCTAGTGATGACCCTCTCTGGAAAGAGGTAGGTGAGCTGTAATTTGGCCCGTTCTCGAACCTTGGCGACCAGCGAGCATCCAAATTCAGCTAACCAGCCCCTTCTCAATCAGCCGCCGGATCGCCTCCGATCGCGAAGGCTTCGGCTCAGGCTGTCTTTCGATCCAGGCATCGATCTTCGCCTCCAGATCGGGCGGCATGCGTAGCCCGCGCATCGGGTGGGTGCCGGTCCGAGGGCGGCCGCGCGGTCTTTTTTCATTTTCGGCTATTGACCCGCCCCTATTTTACGTTTAGCGAAAAATAAGACCAACCAACCCCGCCTCGAAGGAGGCGAGCGATGACTCGTGAGCATAGAGTCTCGCGCCGCGTCCTGCTAGGCGCTGCGTGCGCTCGCGCGCTGGCCGTTTCGGCGCGCGTCTTCCCCTCCTCGCCCTTTCAACGTCGCCTGGAATCCCGGCGGCGCTGGGACCGGGCCCTCGCGCTCGTCCGCCGCGCCGAGGCCCGGCTGGAGCCCTGGCGCATCGCCGCCGAGGGCGACCCCGACGAAACCCTGTTCGCCCGCCGCCTCGGCGCCTTCTACCGCGCGCTCAAGCGCCTGCTCCGCACCCCCGCGCCGGACCTGCGCTGCCTCGCGCTCAAGCTCGACCTCGCCATAGACCACGAGGTCGCCGAGCTGACCGGCGGCAAGGCCTGTCTGATCGCGCTGAGGCGCGACGCGAGGCGCCTCGCCCGTTAGGCCAGGGGTTCACGCGGAGGCGCGGAGAGAGAAAGGAGACGCGGAGATCCATTTCGCGCGAAGCGCCCCTGCAATCCTCGGCTACGTGGGGCGCCGATCGGCGTCGGAAGATCATCGGCCTTCGGCCAGGAAAGACCTCCGCGCCTCCAACCTCACCTCCTCCGCGTCTCCGCGTGAACCAAACTCCCTTCAAGCGCCTCGCTAGGATTGCGCTGACAGTTTACTAATCCGCCCGCTAACCCCTAACCCCGCTCCCCGCAAAACGTCACCGGCGTCAGCGGGAAGCCGCCGGCGACGATCTCCGGGCCCTCCACGCCCTCGTTCGACCGCTCGTGCACGTGCAGCGTCATGTCGGGGTGGATCGCCACGACGACCTTCGAGGCATAGCTCCTGAGCCGCTTCGGCAAGGCGAAATAATCGGGGGCCGGATAGGTGTAGAGGCAGCCGCCGCGCTCGATCAGCGCCTGCTGCCGCTGGTAGCCCGAATAGACGATCGGCTGGGTGGTCTCGCCGTCCCGAAGCGGCAGCGGCCGCTCGCCCAGCGGCCAGAGCACGATGTCCGCGCCGGTGGCGTTGCGGATCACCGCCCGCCCGGCGATCGTGCAGGAGGCGAGGGCCAGGCACAGGATCATCGCCACCCCGCCCCGCTTCATGCGCATTCCGACCTCCTTCTCCGCGCCCGATTCCAGCCTTCGAAGACTTCCATTCCCCCATCCTGCTACCGGATTGCGGTGAGATTGTGGTGCTTGGGCTCGCCGACACGGGGCCGTCGAAGGACGCCCACCGCCCCAGCCGATCCGCCGCTTCGAGGTGATTTCACGCGGAGGCGCGGAGATAAGGAAGGAGGCGCGGAGGAGCCGAACCCTGCCCGAGCGCGCAACGCTCCATCACTCGGGCCCAGCCCGGCACCACGCATCAATCGCATGGACCTTCGGTCGGGAAACGGCACAGGACCCTCCGCGCCTCATTCTCCGCGTCTCCGCGCCTCCGCGTGAACCCAAAAATACCACCCCTTCCCAGCGCATGGCCATCCCAGGATCGCCCGCCGCGAGCGATGTCCCGGATTACGGTGACAGTGCACTAACCCCGCGCCCCTTGCGCCGCCAAATTTCGGCAGCGCCCCGTTCTGCGGCAGCGGCAGTCCGATTTCACGCGGAGGCGCGGAGGAAGAAGGGAGGCGCGGAGATTCGTTTCGCGCGAAGCGCCCTGCAATCCTCGGATGCGTGGGCCGCCGATGGGTTCGGAAAGATCATCGGCCTTTGGCCAGGAAAAACCTCCGCGCCTCCCCTTCCCCTCCTCCGCGCCTCCGCGTGAATCAAACCCCTTTTATGCGTTTCGCTGGCGCGAACAAAAATAGAACAAAATACTTGCAAAATAGGATTTTTCCTGTTCTACCCTCTCGGATGGACACGCAGCCGAGTCGCCCGCCCGGCGCCGCATCCGCCGGTGCCGACGCCTCCCCATCCCCCGCCGCCGCCCGCGGCCGCCCGGATCCGGCCGGTTCCCTCCCCGATTTCGTCCCGGCCCCGCTGCGCTACCGCAAGGACGGCTGGACTCCGGAGCGGCAGCGACTTTACCTCGCCGCGCTGGCCGAGACCGGCCATGCCGGCAAGGCGGCCCGCGCCGTCGGCATGACCGCGCAGAGCGCGGCGCGGCTGCTCCGGCGGCCCGAGGCCGCCTCCTTCAGGGCCGCCTGCACCGCCGCCTATCTCGGCGCCCGCCGCCGCTGGACGATGCTCAGGCTCGACGCCGCCCGGTCGCGGCTCCGGCATCCGCCGCGGGCGACCGAAGGTTCGGGTTTTTCTTCTTTCAAGGGAGCGGAAACTTAGAAACTTATGAACCTTCCGCGATCCCTCGACCCCGCCAATTTGCTATTCCGCCCCCTTGCCCCTATCTACGAACCTGCTTCGGTCGCTCCGGTCGGTCTTCGGCGCTTCGCGGCTCCTTCTTCCTTCTTTCCGCTTCCCCGGCAATCGGGCGCCCCGATCATGGTTCGCGCCCAGCAGAAAGGAAGATCCAGATGCCCATCGGCAAGGTCAAATTCTTCAACGCCCAGAAGGGCTACGGCTTCATCGCGCCCGAGGATGGCGGCAACGACGCCTTCGTCCATATCAGCGCCGTCGAGAGGGCCGGAATGTCCACCCTCAACCAGGACGACCGCGTCTCCTACGACATGGAGACCGACCAGCGCGGCAAGACCAGCGCGGTCAACCTGCAGAGCGCCTGACCCGCGGGCCTTCTACCCCTTTCCCGATTCCCCGGGAAAGGGGCCTCTGTCGAAAGGCCCGTCATGTCCGTCCAGCGCGATTTCTACGAGCAGCGCGCGCTCGCCTCGCGCGCCGATGCCGAGGCCGCCTTGCTCGCCAATGTCCGCGAGCGACATCTCTGCGCGGCCCTCGCCTGGGAGGGCATGGCCGCCCGCGCCCGCCGAACCGAGAAGATGCGCGCCGATCTCGACGATCGCAAGCGCATCCAGCGCGCCGAGGAAGAAGCCGCGGCCCTGGCGAGCGCCTGACCGGCGCGGCCTCGCGGCGCTTCTTGGAACGGCCGCCCGACCCCGTTCCTCGCCCTCCCCTTTCAGGGAACCCGTCGCGCCGCCGCCCGTTCCTTGGCCAGCGCGCCCCCTCCGGCGCGGCCCTTGCCGCGCCCGCGCGCCAGCAAGGAGCTTCGTCATGATCCCACGCCTCGCCGTCACGGCCGCCGCTCTGGCCGCGCTCGCCGCCGCACCCGCGCCGGCGCAGCACGCGACTCACGCCGCCGCTCCGCCCGCGACTCCAGCCGCCGAGGGCGGCCGCCCGTACACCGCCGCTCTGACCGGCGCGGCCGAACGGCCCAATCCCGGCGATCCGGACGGCACCGGCACCGCCACCCTCCGGGTCAATGCCGGCCAGGGCCAGGTCTGCTACACGATCAATGTCGCCAACATCGATGCCGCCACGCTCGCCCATATCCATCGCGGCGGAGTCGACGTCGCCGGGCCGGTCGTGGTCAATTTCACTCCGCCCGCCGACGGCTCGAGCGAGGGCTGCGCCAGCGTCGACCGGGCGCTCGCCCAGGAGCTGATCCGGGCGCCCGCCGGCTTCTACGTCAACGTCCACAACGCCGCCTTCCCGAGCGGCGCGGTGCGCGGCCAGCTGAGCCGCTAGGCCGGGGACTGCGGACGGAGGCCGCCCGCCTCCGCTCTATTTCATCGTCATGACCACCGGTCCCGACGCCGGATCGGTGACCCCGCGCCCCTCGCCAAGCTCCTCCAGCGTGTCGCGGAAGCCGTCGAGCGTGGCGATCATCTGCGCGCGGGCGGCGGCGAGGCTGGCCATGTCGTCCCATTCGGCGATGATGCAATAGCCGCCTTCGCCGGTCTCGATGATCTGCGCGTGGCGAAGGCCGGGCCAGTCGGCGCCGACGCCGCGATGGGCGTCGAGGAATTCCTGCTCGCGTCCCGGCTTCACCTTGAAACGAACGGCGTTGAAGGCGGTCATGGCCCTGCTCCTCCTCTCTCCCGGCGAACTCGCTCGGCCGGCGCTCGTGTTCAGCTTCCCACCGGAAAGAAGGCCACGCCGACGACGATCGCGAGCAGCTCCGACATGTCGATAGTCTAGCGTGATCGCGGCGGCCGCGCATCACCTCATCGTTCGGCGCGGCCGTTCGTCCGCAATGCGAAATTTCCTATTGTTTTCCGTGCTCTGTGCGCCGCCAAAAAAACACTTTCCCACAGGCCGGCTTTCATGGTTCACCCTCGCCGGTGGAACAAAGAAGCAACTCCGAGTCGTCGCGTCCGACCGTCGCCCTCCGCCTGGGGCCGGCCCATCCTTGGACACCCCCCGCGATTCCCTGTGCAAGTCGTGCAAGTCGTGAATTTCGCGCAGGTCGCGAACGGTGCGTTCGCGCCCCTTGCCACCCCTCGCGAGTCTCCGAACTTTTTCGCTCCGGGGAAGCTGAAACTTATGAAACTTCCGGCCCGCGCCCGGCGGACCGCGCTCTCCAGCGGCGCCTATTGGTCCTTCCCCATCTCGCCGACGCCCGGATAGCGGGCCCGCTTGAGGAGCGAGGCCAAATGGGCGGCGTTGCTGGCCGTCATCGCCGCCGTCTCGGCCACCTTGCCGGGCACTCGCGGAAGATCCTTGAAATCGACCTTGCCCATCGCCTCGCCGACCCAATAGCAGGCGGGCGAAGCGGGCAATGTCCAGCCGGTGTCGAGCAGGGCCTGGGCCAGATGGGCGGTGATGCCGTGGGCGCCGTCCTCATTGCCGACGATGGCGAAGATCGCGACCTTGCGGAAGCTCGGCATCCGTCCGCTGTCGTCGGTTTCGGACAGGAAGGCGTCCATGCGTTCGGTCACCCTTTTGGCGACGCTCGACATCTGGCCGAGCCAGACCGGCGTTCCGAAGATCAATATGTCGGCGGCGAGGATCCGCTCGCGCAGGCCCGGCCAGGCGTCGCCCGCGCCTTCGTCGGAGGTCACCCCCGGCTTCACCCGATGATCGACGACCCGGATCGTGCCGGCGAACGCGACGTCGAGCTTCGCCAGCTCGGAGACGAGCAGCCCGATCATCTTGTCGGTCGAGCTGTCCTCCTCGCCGCCGCCGGGCTTGAGGGTGCAATTCAGCGCGATCGCGGTGAGGGTCATGCCAGGTCTCCGGGGGCTTCGATTCCCGACGCCCCAGCCGCCGCTTCGTTCCGCCATCGTGCCGCCGCGGACGCGGCCATCGCCCATTCATCGTTCGTCTGCTATATAGAGCGTTGTTTTGCTTGGGGTTCGTGTGTGATTGCGACGTTTGAACGGCGGCATGCCCGGGAGCAGGCGAGGGCCGCGCTTGGCGCCGCCCTCGTCCATGCCTTGCTCGCCGCCGGCCTGGTCTGGGGGCTGGGCGTGGACGTTCCGCGCGCGCTCGATCGCACGCTTTCCCTGTTCCAGGTGGTGCCGCCGCCACCGCCGCCGCCCGATATTTCCCGGCCGCCGCCCCCGCCGCGGCAACATGCCGCCGGCGCGCGGCGGCAGAATCCGGGTCGCGAAGGCGCCGCGTCGCCGCCCAATCTGCGCTCGGAGGCGAGCGAGATCATGGCGCCGCGCCCGCCCATCCCGCTGCCTTTGCCCTCGCCGGTCGCCGCCGCGCCGATCCCCAAGCTCGGCATGGACCCGTCGTCGGGCGCCGCTCTGGTGCGCGGGCCCGGCACGGGCAGCGGCGGCTTCGGCAATGGCAGCGGCAGCGGCGCGGGCGGCGACGGCGATGGCGGCGGCGGTTATGGCGACGAAAGCCCGCCCCGCCGGATTCGCGGTCGGCTGCGTTATTCGGACAGCCCCCCTCTGGCGGACGGCGAGGGGGTGAGCGGCACCGTCTCGGTCCGCTACACGGTCACGGTAGACGGCCGGGCGACCAATTGCCGGATCACCCATTCGAGCGGCAGCCGGGCGCTCGACGAGACCACCTGCCGGCTGATCGAGCAGCGCTTCCGCTTCGATCCGTCGCGCGACTGGCGCGGCCGTCCGGTCCAGTCGCAAATCGTCGAGGACCATAGCTGGGAGGTGCGCGAGGATCCGGGCGAGCGGGGCCGCGGCGATTAGGAACGCTCCACCCGAATTCGCCACCATTGGCCGCGTCGCTCAGGACCCTCGCTTCCGCCCGGGCGTTTTCCACGGCGGAGTTTCATCCGAAGGATTGCGTCATGGAACAGGATACCGCCTCCCGCACCGCTACCGACATCGAAAGCCCGCACCGCCTCATCGCCTCCAACCGCGTCGAGGGCACCGCCGTCTACAATCGCGAGGGCGAGAAGCTCGGCCGGATCGAAAGCTTCATGGTCGACAAGAAATCGGGCCAGGCCGAATATGCGATCATGTCTTTCGGCGGCCTGTTCGGCTTCGGCGACGATCATTATCCATTGCCCTGGGACGCGCTCGAATATGATCCCGAAAAGGGCGGCTATGTCGTCGATCTCGACCGTGAGAAATTGAAGAGCGGACCCAGCTTCCGCGCCGGCGACGAACCCGAGTTCGACCGCGATTATGGCCGCCGAGTCTATGATTATTACGGGGTCGTCTACACCTGGTGACTCGCCCGGCATCGATTGCCGCCTTCGGCAACCTTTGTCCCGGCTCGATCATTCAGCAGCAGCCGCGATGCCTTGCGGCGAGGAGCGAAAGATGAGCGTACTCTCGATGATCAACGATGCCGTGCTGGCCGCCGCGGCGCAGGCGCAGAGCACGGCCGCCCAGGTGCAGACCCAGGCGGGTCAGCCGATCGACCTCGACGCGGTGCTGAGCGAAAGGCAGCGCGCCAAGGGCAACCCGCAGCTGAACTGGAAGAGCTCGATCGTCGACCTGATGAAGCTGCTCGACCTGGATTCCAGCCTCGACAACCGCAAGGCGCTCGCCACCGAGCTCGGCTATACGGGCGCCAAGGACGGCAGCGCCGAAATGAACATATGGCTGCACAGGCGGGTGATGGAGGAGCTGGCGAAGAACGGCGCCCGCGTTCCCGCCGCCATGGCCGACTGACTGACGCCCCGACGCGCCGGATTGCCCCCACCTCGGCCTCGCTGCTATCCGGGGCGGGACGGGAGGTTGCGACGTGCGTCCGGGGACCGCGAATGCCAAGCCCTATGCGACCGGCTGCATCATCCTGCCGGCGTCGCTTTTCATCGGCCTGATGATCGCCAGCGCCGGCACCGCCATCTATCCCGGCGTCACCGCCATCGCCCATCCGCTGATCTGCTCGGGCGAGGTCGTCTACGAATCGCGCTATTATTCCTACCGGCCGGGTCAGCAGGGCGTGCAGCGCTTCATCTACTGCCAGTCGGGCGGCGCTAAGGGCAGCCGCGAGGAAATCACCTGGAGCGCGATCGGGGTGAGCTTTCTGCTCTATTCGGCGATCTTCTTCGTCCTGCTGCGTTTCGTCGCGGCGCCTCTGCTGCGACGGCGGGCGCGCGACACGCTCGAGGCAGCGCGGAGCCGCTTTGCCTCCACCTCGTCGAGCGATGCCGCGGCAACGGACTTGCAGGCCGTCCTCGGCCGAGTGACCGAGGCCATCAGGCGTGGAAAGGCCGACGTCGTCGTCCGCGACACGGGCGTCGGGTCGAGCGGAGACGGCGATGTCGCCGAACGACTCGTGCGGTTGAAAGAGCTGCGCGATCGGGGCCTGATCACCGCCGAGGATTATGAGGCGAAGAAGGCCGAGATCCTTTCACGCCTCTGACGCCGATGTGGCATTTGCCACAGACTGCCTGGCCGACGCGCTCTACCTTGCCTTTGTCAGAGGAGGCCGGCCGTCGCAGCGATCCCGATCCGTCGGTGAGCAGCGGCGGTCGGTTATTTTTTGGAACGCCGCTACTTATCCACGATATCCCCGTTATCCACAGGCACGCGACGCGAGATTCGCCTTGGCGCGACTCGGGGCGGCGAGTCATAGTGGCATTTCGCGATGAGGAGCGGACTTCCGGAAACGGAAGAAAGTTCCAACCCGCGACCACCGCGGAAGCGGGCGGCGTTCTTCGGAACGCAAGCCACGGAAGCGATGGTTGGGTACTCGAAAGAGGAAGTGTGAGGCGCAAGCCGATCCCAATTTTTTCGAGTGTCCAGCGGAACCGGAGCCTTCGGGCTAACGGACCGCGAACGGGAACCGACCGAGGTCGCAAGACCTCGGCCGGAACCCACCCCGGATTTCGATCGGAGCTTGCTTCGATTGCGGTTCGGCAGGGCCCTCGGAGAAGCTTGCTTCGAAGAGACAAGCCCGACCCGCCCAGGAAAGACGCCAAGCCCTCACCGGCGCGGCAGTTCGGACCCGGGACAAGTGGGGGCTGGTAGCGATACCAGCTCCCATTTTGATTCCGGGGCGGCGCGATCGGCTTGGTCCCGGCGCCGCCGCGAGTGGGCCGCGAACCTGGCTTGCCGCATTAACGGCTGTCGTCGATTTCCCCGCGGACCTGCGCTCTTGCCGCGGCGTCGGGATCGACCATCGGCCGAGGCCGGACCATCGGCGCCGACGCCGCCCGCTGCTCCATCCTCGCTTGGCTTCGCCGCCCCTCGACGCTGCCCGGGGTCGAGCGCTTGCGCCGCACGCTCGAATCCTGGAGGCCGAGCGGCGGCAACGGCCTGCCGGCCTCGATATCGTCGGCCATGTCGTCCATGAAATTGGCGAACTGAGCGTCCAGATAGCTGTCCGGCACCATCGACAAAGCGAGCCCGGCCTCGGTCTCGAAAGCCGAGCCGAGCTCATAGGCGTCGATGTCGAACTCGGCGGTGAGCCGCGTGCCGCGGCCTTCCGCGCCGGGCTCGAAATTGAGCTCGACGTCCAGCACCGGCCGGTTTTCGAGCAGGTACTCCAGCGTGATCGATTCGCCCGGCACCTTGACGACCCGGCGGGTCACGCTCGGGGCGCCGTCCTGGCCGGGCTCGCTGATCTCGCCTTCCTCGCCGAGGGCGGAGAAGGCGGCATAGACTTCCATCGGCGACCTCGCGATCTGCCGATCGAAATCGGGTCCCGGCGAACCCGCCCAAAAGGCGGTGCCGCCCACGCCCATCGCCGCCAGTCCCAACAGCATCGCCCGCATCTTTTGCCTCCCCCAAGGCGAAAAGACCTACCAGACAGTCACTTAAAGAATGCTTGCAGCGCCCGGACGCGCTTCGCTTTCCCCGCCTTCCGAGCCGCGCTAGCCTGAGGTCGAAGGAGTCGCACATGAGCGAGCAACTGGCGGGCGGCTGCGCCTGCGGAGCCACAGGCTATCGGCTGAAAAGCGCGCCGATGTTCGTCCATTGCTGCCACTGCACGGCCTGCCAGACCGAGACCGGCGGCGCCTTCGTGATCAACGCGCTGATCGAATCCGACCGGGTCGAAACCCTCGCCGGCGTTCCGGAGCCCGTGATGACTCCGTCGGAAAGCGGCCGCGGCCAGCAAATCTGGCGCTGCCCCGTCTGCCGGGTCGCCCTGTGGAGCAATTATGGCGGCGCGGCCGACATGCTCCGCTTCGTCCGGGTCGGAACTCTCGACGAGCCGGGACGCCTCACGCCCGACGTCCATATCTACACGCGCTCGAAGCTGCCCTGGGTGAGGCTGCCCGAAGCCGCCCCGGCCTTCGAGGCTTATTATGACCGCAAGCAAATGTGGCCGCCCGAAAGCCTCGCGCGTCTGGCGGCGCTGTTCGGCTAGGTGGCGGCCGGGCGCGGCTTCCTCAGCCGCGTCAGCACCATCAGCCACAGCGGGATCGAGACGAGCCCCATCTGGCCGATTTCGGGCTTCGCGATCGACACGAGCACCGCGGTCGCCGAGCCCAGCATCACGCTGACGCCGCGCAGCCGCACGTAGCGGATCGCCTCCGGATCGGCGGTCTCGTCGACCATCGGCGCGCTGGTCGCGGTCCGGTTCACCTTGAGGTTCAGCAGGGCCGCGAGCAGCATCACCGCGCAATAGAAGATCGTCGGCACGCGCTGCAGGATGTTGGCGCTGAGATAGGCGGTGGCGAAGGGCATGAAGGCGATCACGCCCAGCAGCGCCATGTTCCAGCCGAGGATGCGCGGGCTGTAGCGCGCGGCAAGGGCGAAAGCGCGATGGTGGCCCATCCAGAACATGCCGATCACGCCGAAGCTGATGATGTAGCCGATGAAGCTCGGGATGAGGTTGGCGAGCGCCTGGATATGGATCAGGTCGGCCGTTCCGCGCTCGAAATGGGGCGCGTGGATTTCGATGATCAAAAGCGTGATCGCGATCGCGAACACCGCGTCGGAAAAGAAGACCAGCCGCTCCAGCGCGTGATCGGTTTTTGCGCCCGCCATATCCGCCCCCGTCTTGCCCGCTCCCGAAACTATCGGGCGCGGCCGGATTGGCAAGGTCAGCCGGTCAGCCGGCCAGCCGGTAGCGAAGCACCACGCATTCGCCGACGAGCGCCGCCGCCTCGTCGCTCCAGCGCAGCCAGTCGATCGCGTCCCCGGGGCCGGCAAGAGAGAGGTCCAGGCTCACCGCCGCGCCCCAGATCACCTGGCGCATGGCTCCTCCCTAGCTCTCGACGACGATCTCGCAATTCAGCGTGTTGGCGATGAAGCAGCGCTCGTGCGCCTCGTGGTGGAGGCGGTCGAGCTCGGCCGGGTCGGGCTGGCGGCCGGCGAAGGCGATCCGCGGCCGCAGCGTGATCCGGGTGACCGCGATCTTTCCCGGCCCGATCCGGCCCATCTCGGCCTCCGCCTTGTCGGAATAGCTCGAGACGTCGAGGCCCGCGGCCTGCGCCAGCGACAGGAACCAGAGCATGTGGCAGGCCGCCGCCGATGCGGCCAGCGCCTCCTCGGGATCGACTCCGGCCGGATCGGACATCGGCTCCGGCACCACCGTCGGCGAGGAGGAACCAACGACCCGCGCACCACCATCGAAGCGCAGCTCGTGGCGGCGGCTGTAGCGGCCGCTGGCGAACTCGCCGTCCGATTCCCAGTAAATCTCGGCGCCGTGGCGGCTCACGTCAGGCGGTCTGGCTCGCGGCCGGATCGGGGATGACGAACAAATGCTCGTCCGCTCCGTCGGCCTGCCTGGCCGGCGAGAAGGACACCGGCGCGCGCGGCGCCTCGTCGATGCCGAGCGAGGCGCGGCGGGCGAGCCGGCCCTCGATCTGGGCACCGGCCTCTATGCTGATCGTCTCATAGGCGACGTCGCCCAGGATCCGCGCGCTCGCCTCGACGATCAATGTTCGCGCCGAGACCGTGCCTTCGACCGTCCCGGCCAGCCGGGCGTCGTCGGCGTGGATCGAGCCGGCGATGATTCCGGCGCCGCCCTGGATCAGCTGAGCGCATTTGACGTCGCCGTCGATTCGGCCGTCGACATGGACCTGACCCTCAGTGGCTATGTCGCCGCTGATCAGGGTTTCGGGGGCGATGAAGGACAGGCCCGGCGTGCCGTTGCGGGCGGGCTTGGCTTTCGGGCTGGGCGCCGGCGGCGTGGTGCGTGAGAACATGTCCGGCGCCTCCCCGCGCCCGCGCGGGACTATCGGCCGGCCGCCCGATTCGTTCAAGCGGCGTGCCGTGAAGCGGGGCCGGCGGCGGATAAGACGTCGCTCGGCCGCTCTTCGACCCGCCGGATCAGCCTGGCGGCGAATCCGTTAAAATATAATGGGGGCCGGCGTTGCCGCCGGCCCCCACTGTCCCTTCGCGTAGAACCCAGCCTGGGAGGCGAGGCGTTCCGCGCTGGGCGGCTTCGAGAATTTGGCATCGGAGCCGGGGGCTCTTTTGCCGCTTCCTCCGGAGTCCATCCACGGCCGAAGCCGTTTCCAGGTTTCCCCGCTGGCTCCCCGACCAGGGCCGAAGCCCTGGCGGTTCGCCGCTTGGCGGATTTGGAACTTGCGTTCCGCTTCCCGCCTTCGCGGTTCCGAAAGCCTAAGCCTCCGGTTCCGCAGCCGGCGGGATCCTCGGCCGAAGCCTCGGTTCCGCCTGGCAGTCCATGGACCGAAATCCTGGGTCTGCCGTTCGCAGCTCCCGGGCCGAAACCCGGTCCTGCCCGACAGATCCGAGCCGAAGCCCGTTTCCGCCGGTGGCGACGCGCTGACCGAAATCCCGCTTTCCGCCGGGCTGGTCCTGAACCCGAAGGTCCGGTGTCCCGCCTGCCGGTTCCTCGAGCCCGAAGGCTCTCGGTTCCGTTGGGCGCTTCACGAAGCCTGCCGCTTTCGCATCCGCTGAAGGGCAAGCCCGCCATCGTCCGCCTCGCGGCGGCTTCGTCAGCCGCCCTGCCTTTCGCTTCCGTCCGCCCTGCCGCCCGAAGGCGACCGGCCGGGCATCCGCTCCGGCTGTGGCTGGGAAGGCTCTCCTTCGTTTCCGAAAGATCGTCTCGGCCACATCCGGAAGCTGTCACGAAAAAGCCGGGCGGCCAAGCTGATTCCGCCTGTGGATAACGAGGATAACGGGAATAAGTGCGGGCTTGAAACAGCGGCCGGGATCCGAATCGCGCGGCCGCTCCGCGCGGCCACGGCGCGCTTGCGGCAAGCGCCCGGCCCGAATAAAGGGAGCGCCAATTCACATCGGTTCACGGGCTCGGCCTTCGTCATGGCCGCGCGTCCTCAAAGGGGTTTTGGCGGCATGGACGGTCGGTTCAACACGATTGCGGGGTGGGTGCTGGGCGCGGGCATCGTCCTGCTCGGCGCGAAGCTGGTCACCGACGAAATCTACAAGGCCGAGCGGCCCGAGACCATGGGCTATCCGATCGCCGGAGTCGTCGAGGAAGGCGAGGGCGGCGGCGAGGCCGAGCAGCCGATCGCCCATTATCTGCAGACCGCCGACGCCGGCCGCGGCGAGGCGGTGTTCCGCAAATGCGGCACCTGCCACAATGCCGATCAGGGCGGCCCCAACGCGCTCGGCCCGAACCTCTACGGAACGATGGGCGCGAACGTGGCCCATGTCGCCGGCTTCGCTTATTCCGACGCGCTCCGCTCGCACGGCGGCACCTGGGACTGGGAGACGATGAGCCAGTGGCTGCGCAGCCCGCGCGCCTTCGCCCAGGGGACGAAGATGACCTTCGCCGGGCTCAGCGACCCGCAGGACCGCGCCGACGTCATGGTCTTCCTGAATTCGCGCGGCGGCCGCCTCACCATCCCGCCGCCGCCCGCCGCCGCTCCGGCCGAGGCGAACGCGGCCGCTCCGGCCGAGGCCAATGGCGCGGCGCCCGACGCCGGCAACGCAGCCGCGCCCCAGGCCCGCGGCGAAGCCAACACCAAGGGCCCGGCGGCGCCGGACACCTCAGGCCGCGCCGCGCAGGAAGCGCCCGGCCACTAAGCCGAGCCGGGCTCGGCTAGCATCCCGGATCGTCGTCGGTGCCGGCATAATGCCGGCAGACATGGTCCCATGCCTCCTCGGCGCTTTCGCAATAGGTGAAGAGCTTGAGGTCGTCGGGCGAGATCACGCCCTCCTCGGCGAGCGCCTGGAAATTGACCACCCGCTCCCAGAATGCCCGGCCGAAGAAGATGATCGGGATCGGCTTCACCTTGCCGGTCTGGATCAGGGTCAGCAGCTCGAACGCCTCGTCGAACGTGCCGTAGCCGCCCGGGAACACCGCCACCGCCCGGGCCCGCAGCAGGAAGTGCATCTTCCTCAGCGCGAAATAGTGGAACTGGAAGCTGAGCGAAGGCGTGACGTAGGGATTGGGCATCTGCTCGTGCGGAAGCACGATGTTGAGGCCGATCGATTCCTTGCCCTCGTCGACCGCGCCGCGATTCGCCGCCTCCATGATCGACGGGCCGCCGCCCGAGCAGACCACGAAATGCCGCTGTCCGTCGGCGTCGGGCTCGGTTCGGCTGGCGAGGCGGGCAAGCCGATAGGACACGTCGTAATATTTGCTGTTCGCCTTGAGCCGCTCGGCGGTTTGCCGCTGGCTGTCGGTCGACGCGGCGGCGATCAGCGCCTCCGCCTTGGCCGGCTCAGGGATTCGCGCCGATCCGTAGAAGACGAAGGTGGACGCGATCTTCGCCTCGTCGAGCAGCAGCTCCGGCTTCAGCAATTCGAGCTGGAACCGGACCGGCCGCAAATCCTCGCGCAGAAGGAAATCCATGTCCTGGAAGGCGAGCCGATAGGCGGGGTCGACGGTCTGCGGGCTCAGCGTCGTCTGGGCGGCGGTCTCGGCTTCCTCGCGGGCCGGCTGGAAGACGCGCTTCGGGGGAACTGGGTCTGTCATCGGGTGGCCTTAGCAGCGCGCACCCTCACACGTCACCCCAGCGAAAGCGGAGTGGGCTTCGCGGCCAGGGGACAGTTACTTTCGGCTGCCCGGCCCATCATTCTAACGTGGCAGCCGAAAGTAACTGTCCCCATTCGCGCCAATCACCGGCAATACGGCCCCCGGCCCATGTCGAAATGCATGTGGTTGTAGTGATAGGCGTCGGAATCGGGCGAGAGGCCGATGTTGAAGCGTCGGCAGCCGCCTTGGTGCACCTGACGCAGGAATCGCCGCACCCGATCGCTGTCGCCGTTCCAGCCGTCCTGAACCGTCACCCGCCGGCCGTCGCCGAGCACGAACGCGGAGACGTCCACCGCATTGGCGAAGCCGTGCTCGCTGAGCCGGGCGCCGGGCTGGCTGTTGACCGGGCGGCAGGCATAGGTGCCGAAGGTCTCGACGCGCCGAACCGGCTGTTCGAGCCATTGCTCGGCCGCCGGCTGCACCGATTCGCGGACCCAGCGGGCGAATTGCCGCGCCAGCGGGCACGTCATCGCGCCGAGATTGGCCACCGGCGTGCCGATCTCGGTCAGCTGCACCGAGCCCAGCGCCGAGCAGCCGCCGCCGAAGCTTTGGTCGGGCAGGACTCGAAAGCCGACCCGCTCGCGGGCGAGGTCGACATGGCATTGCAGGGTTTCGGCGCTGCCGCGCCCGGCCCGGACCGGAGTCTCGGGGCGCACCGGCGCGCGCCTGGGCTCGCCGCGCGGAATGCACGCGGTCAGCGCCAGCATCGCGATGATGATCCCCCTCCGCACGGGTAAATCGTGATTCAAGCCGGCCTTGCCGTCAACGCCCGCGAGTCGAGCCGTGGGCGGGTTGCGGCGGGCTGCTCTTGCCTCTATCGCCATCGACGGGCCACGCCGTCCCAACGCGGCGCGCGCTCTCTGCGAGGAGAGTTGTACAGTGACGAACCCCAAGCCGGTCACGCGTCCCGCGCGGCCCTTTTTCTCTTCCGGCCCCTGCGCCAAGCCGCCGGGCTGGGCCCCCGAAAAGCTGGCCACGGGATCGCTCGGGCGCTCGCACCGCTCGAAGCTCGGCAAGGCGCGGCTCGGCCATGCGATCGAGCTGACCCGGCACGTGCTTCGCGTGCCGCCATCGCACCGGATCGGCATCGTTCCCGCCTCCGATACCGGCGCGGTCGAAATGGCGCTCTGGAACCTGCTCGGCGCGCGGCCGGTCACCCTGCTCGCCTGGGAGAGCTTCGGCGAAGGCTGGGTCACCGACGTGGTCGGGCAGCTGAAGCTGGACGCGGCCGTGGTTCGGGCGGATTATGGCGCGCTTCCGGACCTCGGCGCCGTCGACACGGACAACGACGTCGTCTTCACCTGGAACGGCACCACTTCGGGCGTTCGAGTCCCCGACGGCGATTGGATCGCCGAAGAGCGCGCCGGCCTCACCATTTGCGACGCCACGTCCGCGGCTTTCGCGGCCGATCTCCCCTGGGACAAGCTCGATGTCGTCACTTACTCCTGGCAAAAGGTTCTCGGCGGCGAAGGGGCGCACGGAATCCTCATCCTGTCGCCACGGGCGGTCGAGCGGCTGGCAAGCTACACGCCCGCCTGGCCGCTGCCGAAGATCTTCCGCCTGACCAAGCCTGCCCCGGCGCAGGCCGGGGGCGGCAAGCTGATCGACGGCATCTTCAAGGGCGAGACGATCAACACGCCGTCCATGCTGGCGGTGGAGGATTATGTCTGGGCGCTGGAATGGGCCGAGCTTCACGGCGGCCTCGACGCGCTGATCGCTCGCGCCGACGCCAACGCCGCGGCGCTCTCCGCCTGGGTCGAGGCGACACCCTGGATCGAGCATCTCGCCGCCGATCCGGCGACCCGGAGCAACACCAGCGTCTGCCTCAAATTCGCCGATCCGGATCTCGACGAGGAAGCGGGTCGGGCGCTCGCCAGGCGGATCGATTTGCTGCTCGAGCTGGAAGGCGCAGCCTACGACGTTGCCGCCTATCGGGACGCGCCGCCCGGAATCCGCATCTGGTGCGGCGCCACCGTCGAGACTTCGGACATCGAGGCGCTCGGCCCCTGGCTCGATTGGGCCTTTCACGAAGCCACCCAAAGCCAGGATTAGAACATGCCCAAAGTGCTCATCTCGGATCCGATGGATCCGAAAGCCGCCGAGATCTTTCGCGCCAACGGGGTCGAGGTGGACGAGAAGCCCGGCCTTTCGAAAGAGGAGCTGACGGCGGTGATCGGCGATTATGACGGCCTCGCCATCCGCTCGGCCACCAGGGTCACCGCGGATTTGCTCGACGCCGCGACCAACCTCAAGGTGATCGGCCGCGCCGGCATCGGCGTCGACAATGTCGACATCCCGGCCGCCACCGCGCGCGGCGTCGTCGTCATGAACACGCCGTTCGGCAATTCGATCACCACCGCCGAGCATGCCGTCGCCCTGATGTTCGCGCTCGCCCGCGAGCTGCCGGCGGCCGATTCCTCCACCAAGGCCGGCAAGTGGGAGAAGAACCGCTTCATGGGGGTCGAGCTGACCTCGAAGACGCTCGGCCTGATCGGCTGCGGCAATATCGGCTCGATCGTCGCCGACCGCGCCCTCGGCCTCAGGATGAAGGTGGTCGCCTACGATCCCTTCCTGACCCCGGAGCGAGCGGTCGAGCTCGGCGTCGAGAAGGTCGAGCTCGACGAGCTGCTCGCCCGCGCGGACTTCATCACTTTGCATACGCCGCTGACCGACCAGACCCGCAACATCCTCAGCCGCGAGAACCTGGCCAGGACGAAGCGCGGCGTCCGGATCGTCAACTGCGCGCGCGGCGGCCTGATCGACGAGTCGGCGCTGAAGGACGCGCTCGACAGCGGCCAGGTCGGCGGCGCCGCGCTCGACGTGTTCGTCGAGGAACCGGCCAGGACCAATCCCCTGTTCGAAGCGCCCGGGCTGATCGCGACTCCGCATCTCGGCGCCTCGACCACCGAGGCGCAGGTCAACGTCGCCATCCAGGTCGCCGAGCAGATGTCGGACCTCCTGATTCGCGGCGGAGTCACCAACGCGCTCAACATGCCGTCGCTCTCGGCCGAGGAGGCGCCTCGGCTCCGGCCCTATATGGAGCTGGCCGAAAAGCTCGGCTCGCTGATCGGCCAGGTCGAGGGCCGCCGGCTCAGCGGGGTCTCGGTCGAGGTCGAGGGCGCCGCCGCCCAGCTCAACCAGAAGCCGATCACCGGCGCGGTGCTGGCCGGGCTGATGCGGGTCTATTCCGACACGGTGAACATGGTGAACGCGCCCTTCCTGGCGAAGGAGCGGGGACTCGATCTGCGCGAGGTCCGCCACGACCGAGAAGGCGACTACCACACCCTCGTCCGGGTCACCGCGACGACTCCGCAGGGGCCGCGCTCGGTCGCCGGCACATTGTTCGGCAATGCGGCGCCGCGGCTCGTCGACATGTTCGGCATCGCCATCGAGGCCGAATTGGCGGGCGAGATGATCTACATCGTCAACGAGGATGCCCCCGGCTTCATTGGCCGGCTCGGTACGACGCTCGGCGAGGCGGACGTCAATATCGCCACCTTCCACCTCGGCCGGCGCGAGGCCGGCGGCGACGCGGTGGCTTTGGTCGCGGTCGACGGCCATATCGATTCGGAACTGGTTGGCCGGCTCGAGGCTTTACCGGGGGTGAAACGGGTCAAGCCGCTGCGTTTCTGATAGGGGAGGTCCATCATGCGCCTCGCATTGCTCGCCTTCGTCGCGTTCACCCTGGCCGCGCCCGCCGTCGCTCAGCGCGAGCCGGAGTGGCGTTCCGCGCGGGAGGAGCAGATCCTGCTTCGCCCCTTCGCCTACGAGCCGCGGCGAATCCGTCTCGAGGCGGGCCGGCCGGTGAAGCTCCTGTTCGTCAACAACAGCCGGGCGACGCTCAGCGTCAGCGCCCCCTCCTTCTTCCGCTCCGCCCGGATCCGCGGCCGCGACTCGCGCGCGCTCCGCGACGGCCATTTCCGCCTCGCCCCGGGCGAGCGCCGGACCATCGCCCTCGTCCCCGCGCCCGGCCGCTACCGCGCCCGCAGCGGCAATATCGCCCACCGCGCTTTGGGGATGAGCGCGCTGATCGTCGTCGAATGACTTGTACTCGTCCAAGTGTGTTATTACATTAACACACAGGAGGATCCGAAATGGTCGACAAGGTCAAGATTCCGAAGCGGATAGGCCCGGTGAAGCTGTCCAGGAAGGTCCGCAAGAAAGCGAAGAAGGCGATCAAGGCGGCGACCAACCCGTTCGTCCGCGATTTCGCCACGGCGGCGATGGCCGCCGCCGCCAGGGCGCGCGGCCAGAAGGACACCGGAAGCGTTCCCGAGAGCGAGCCCTACCGGATGCATTACGAGGCCAGGGTCGACGTGCAGCCCTCGAAGGTCGTCGAGGCGTTCCGCGCCGCCGCGGTGGACGGCTTCCGCCGCTTCCTGGAGGGCCTGGAGGAAGGGCTTCGTGACGCCGGGACGAATGCCGCGTCCGAGCCGCCCGCCAAGCCGAAGCCGCCGAAGCCACCGAAGGCAGCCAAGCCGGCGAAGGCGCCCAAGCCAGCGAAGGCGCCCAAGCCTCCCAAACCGCCGAAGCCGCGCGCTAGCCGTTCGTCCCCTGGCGCGGCGCCCGGACCGGCCGAATAGCCCTGAGCTGGCCGCGGATCGCCCCCGACGGGTGCGCCGCCGTGTGAACGTTCAAATAGAAGTCGTGGCCGCGCAGCGCCATTTCGCGCGCCAGATTCATGTCGACGGTGGCGCAGCCCTGGCTCCGCCCCGCCGAATCGGGCGTGGTCAGGGTCACCGCCGGTGGACCTGCGGTGCCCGCCGCGCCGCGATGAATGTGGGCGGCGGTCGCCGGACCGATGCCGCGGGCATAGAGATCCCAGCAGACCTGCCCCTCGCTGGCGGTCACCCGGACTTCGGCGGTGCCGTTGCCGTCGGGGTCGCCTGGGCCGGGCACCTCCTGGATGCCGGTCATCGACACGTTGAGAACCATCCGGCTCATCCCCGGTCCGCCGGTGGCGCAGCCGCCGAGCGCGATCAGCGCCGCCGCGCCGGCCGAAATCATCAGGCTCCTCATCTCTTCCCTCCCGTTGCAGCCTCGACGCTCCAGCGCGTCAGCAAGGTGTTGGCAATGGCAAAAGGCGGCGGCGCCTGGAAGCGCGCTCGCGCATCGCCGGCCAAAGCCGCTTCGACCTCGTCATGGGTCGCCCAGAACCCGTCCTCGAGCTCGTTCGGGTCGAGCCTGATCTCGTCGCTCCCGGCCTTGGCGATGCAGGCGATCATCAGCGATCCCGGAAAGGGCCAGGGCTGGCTCGCCACGTAGCGAACGTCGCTCACCGCGATCGCCGCTTCCTCCATCAGCTCGCGCGTCACCGCCTCCTCGATCGATTCGCCAGGCTCGACGAAGCCGGCCAAAGCCGAATAGCGGCCGGCCGGATATTGCGGCTGCCGGGCGAGCAGGACGCGCCCCTCATGCTCGGCGAGCATGATCACGACGGGATCCACGCGGGGAAAATGCTCGGCCTTGCAGTCGGGGCATTTGCGGCCCCAGCCGGCGCGGAAAATGTCGGTCGCGCTCCCGCAGACGCCGCAGAAACGATGTCGGTTGTGCCATTCGTTGACGCTTCGCGCCGCGCCCCAGATCGCCGCGTCGCGCGGGCTCATCATCGACAGCAGCCGGAACACGCTCCACGCGCGCTGGCCGGTCGCCGCCATCCGCACCAGCGGCGCGAATAGCGGCCTGCCATCCTCCAGGCCGAGAAACAGATGCTCGCCCTCGGCTCCGGCGAGCGGCGACCAGGCGAGCCGCCCCTCGGCGTCGAGCACCGGATCGAGCTCGGCCAGCTCGAGCAGGCGGGCGTCGCCATTGGCCATCATGTCCGCCATCCGCTCGGCGTCGAGGCGCAGGTGATCGGCCCGGTCGAGGCCGGCGCCGGTGAAGCCGGGCGCGCTCATGCCGCCTCCCGCCAGGCGGCGCCGCGCTCGGCCAGCTTGGCGAACAGGGTCGGCAGCCCGGCTTCCGCGACCCTGTCGACCGGCCACCAGATACCCTGCGGCCGCCATTCCGCCTCCGCGCATTTCAGCTCGATGGTGAGGGCGAAATGGGTGAAGACATGCTCGACCGCGCCCGCCCGTTGCCAGGCGGCCGGAACCGGCTCGGCCTCGGTCGGCAAAGCCAGCATGCCGCCGAGCAACCCCTTGGGCGGCCGGCGCACGAGCAGCACATGCCCGTCATGCTCGAGCCAGTAGGCGATTCCCTCGCGGCGGGGCCGCGCCGCCTTCGCCGCCTTGACCGGATAGGCTTCGGGCCGCCCCTCGGCGAACGCGGCGCAGAAGCTCGAAATGGGGCAGCGGCCGCAATCGGGGTTGCGCGGAGTGCAGATCGTCGCGCCCAGGTCCATCATCGCCTGGGCGAAGTCGCCCGCATCTTGCCGCGGGGTGAGCGCGTCCATGAGCGCCCTGATCCCGGGGCGCGCGGCCGGGAGGGGCTCCTTCACCGCATGCAGCCGCGACACGACCCGCTCGATATTGCCGTCGACGACGACCGCCCGCCTGCCGAAGGCGATCGCGGCGATGGCGGCGGCGGTATAGGCGCCGATCCCCGGCAGCTTGCGAAGCTCGCTTTCCTCACTCGGAAATCCGCCTGCCACTGCCCGGGCGCAGGCGAGCAAGTTGCGGGCGCGAGCGTAATAGCCGAGGCCGGCCCATGCGGCCATGACTTCGGCGTCCTCGGCCGCCGCCAGCGCCCCGACGTCCGGCCAGAGCGCCGTGAATTTCTCATAATAAGGCTTCACCGCCGCGACCGTGGTCTGCTGAAGCATCACCTCGGAAAGCCAGACCCGGTAAGGGTCGGGCCGGGCGCCCTTTTCGGCGCGCCAGGGCAGCTGCCGCTTATCCACAGCATACCAACACAAAAGCGCCTCGGAGGCATCGACGGGCATGGGCCGCCTATGCCATGCTTCGGCCAAGGGTGGAATTGGCGTGACGAAAGCGATCGAGACGAGAAGGAGAAAGGCGGCAGACCCGGCCCGCTCCCGCCGCGCGCGCGCCGTTTCCGATCTGCTGCCCAATGCCGGCGGCGCCGCCTTTCGCCGCTTCGGCTTCGTCCAGTCCTCGATCGTCAGCCGCTGGCGCGAGATCGTCGGCGCCCGCTACGCCGCCGTCTCCTCGCCCGAATCGATCCGCTTCCCGCGGGGCAAGAAGAGCTGCGGCGTTCTCACCCTGGTCGTCGAAGGCGCGCACGCGCCGCTGATGCAGCATGTCGCGCCGACCATCGTCGAGCGGGTCAACAATTTCTTCGGCTATCCGGCGGTCGAGCGGGTCGCGTTCCGGCAAGGCATCGTTCAGGCGGCGAAGGCGAAACCGCGGCCGGCGCCGCCTTCTTTGACGCCGATTCCGGCCGAATTGGGGGATTCGTTAAGGGAAGTCGCCGATCCCGAGCTTCGCGCCTGTCTGGAATCGCTTGCGCACAGCTTGGTGGATAGCGATGGAGCGCCGGTGGTGACGACGATCCCGGTCGTCGGCAGAATTGGTGGAGACAAGAAGAGATGAAAGCAAGGATCAGCCTCGGCGCGGCCGCGCTCACTTTGTTCCTCGCCGGTTGCGGCGACGGCGGCAGCGACCTCAACACCATGGCGGCCAACAATGCCGCGCCGCTCGATCAGATCGCCGCGCCCAACAATGGCGACTGGCGCGAGGTCGTGACCGCGACCCCCGAGGGCGGCTTCCGGATGGGCAATCCGAACGCGCCGGTGAAGCTGGTCGAATATGCCTCGCTCGCCTGCCCGCACTGCAAGGATTTCTCGGCCGAGGCGAGCGCCGCGCTGCGCGACACCTACGTCCGCTCCGGCCAGGTCAGCTGGGAGTTCCGCAATTTCCTGCTCAACGCTCCGGACGTCGCGCTGACCCTGCTCGCCCGCTGCCAGCCGCCCGCCGCCTTCTTCCGCACCGCCGAGCAGATGTACGAGCAGCAGACCGAATTCTTCAACGGGATCGACGAGGCCGAGAGCCGGGCCATCGGCGCGCTGCCGCCGGATCAGCAGATCGTGCCGATCGCCCGGGCGATGGACCTCGACACCTTCTTCGCCCGCCGCGGCATGCCGGAGGCCCGCTTCAATCAGTGCCTGACCGACAGGGCCGCGATCCAGCAGATCACCGAGCGGACCAGCAACGCCGCCCAGAACGAGGACGTTCAGGGCACGCCGACCTTCTTCATCAACGGCACCAAGCAGCAGGCCGACCGCTGGTCGAACCTCGAGCCGCTGCTGCTGCGCTCGCTGGGGCGGTAAGTGAAGGGACGCGCCATCCTCGCCGCCGTGGCCGCGGCGGTGCTTGTCGCCCTGCCGGCCGCCGACGGCGCCGCGCAGCGGGGCAAAGCGGGGGCACAGCGCGACTGGACCCAGACCGTCGTGCGCACGCCGGAAGGCGGCTTTCGCATGGGTAATCCCGACGCGTCGGTGAAAGTGATCGAATATCTGTCCTTCGCCTGCGTGCATTGCGCCCATTTCCACGCCGAGAGCGGCAGCGGCCTGTTCCAGAATTATGTCCGTCCGGGGCGGGTGAGCATCGAATATCGCAACATCCTGATCAACGCGCCCGACATCGCCGCGACGGTGCTGGCTCGCTGCGCAAGCCCGCGCGCCTATTTCGCCATGGGCCACGAGCTGTTCCGAACCCGCGATCAGTGGCTCGGCCGTGCCGAGGCGCTTACCGAGGCGCAGCGCGCCCAGCTGCGGGGCCTGGCGCCGACGGCGATGACCCAGCGCCTCGCCCCGATGCTCGGCCTCGACCGGATCGCCGCGCGCCACGGCCTGACACCGGCGGCGCAGCGCGCCTGCCTCTCCAGCCAGGCCAATTTCGACCAGGTCGAACGGGTCCAGAACGAGGCCAACAGCCGATACGGCATCACCGGCACGCCGACCTTCGTGATCAACGGCCGGGTGATCAGCGACACCAATGTCTGGGCGGGGATCGAGCCGCTGCTGCGCGGCTAGAGCGAGAGGCGGGGGCGCGAAACGACAAGGTGCGGGTAAAGAGGCTCAAACTTTCCGGCTTCAAGAGCTTCGTCGAGCCGGCCGAATTGCGCGTCGAGGAGGGGCTGACCGGAATCGTCGGGCCGAACGGCTGCGGCAAGTCGAACGTGCTGGAAGCGATCCGCTGGGTGATGGGCGAAAGCTCGCCCAAGTCGATGCGCGGCGCCGGCATGGACGACGTCATCTTCGCCGGCACAGCGCTGCGCCCGGCCCGCGACTTCGCCGAGGTTTCGATGCTCGTCGAGCGCGAAAGCGGCGACGCCGGCGGCGACACGGCGATCGCGCCCGGGGAGGTCGAGATCACCCGCCGGATCGAGCGCGGCGCCGGCTCCGCCTATCGGGTCAATGGCCGCGACGTCCGCCAGAAGGACGTCGCCTTGCTATTCGCCGACGCCGCCACCGGCGCGCACAGCCCGGCTCTCGTCAGCCAGGGCAAGATCAGCGCCGTCATCGCCGCCAAGCCGACCGAGCGCCGGCTGATGCTCGAGGAAGCGGCCGGGATCGCCGGCCTGCACGTCCGCCGCAAGGATGCCGAGCAGAAATTGCGCGCCACCGAAGCCAATCTGGTCCGGCTCGACGAGATCCTGGCCGACATGGAGCTGCGTGGCCAGGCGCTGAGACGGCAGGCGCGCGCGGCCGAGCGCTACCGCAAGCTGACCGACCAGATCCGGGTGGCCGAGGCGCGGCTGATCTTCGCGCGCTGGCGGGAAGCGGCGGAGGCGGCCGAGGTCGCCAAGCGGGAGGCGCAGACCGCCGAAGCCGCGGTCGCCCGCGCCGCCGAGGCGCAGCGCGCCGCCGCGGCTCACCAGGTGCAGGCCGCCGCCGCTCTCGCCGACCAGCGCAAGGCCGCCGAGGCGGCGCGCGAGCGGGCATCCGAGCTCGGCCACAGGGTCGCGGCGCTGCGCGCGGAGCGCGACGGCGTCCGCCGCCGAATCGCCGAGCTGGAAGAGCGCCGCCGCACCCTCGCCGCCGATCGCGACCGCGAGCAGGCGCTGCGCCAGGATGCCGCCGCCGCCATCGCCCGGCTCCGGGAGGAATTGGCCGCGATCGCCGCTCGCCTCGCCGACGCCGAGGCCAGCCGCGGCACGATCGACGTGCGGACCGTCGAGCATGAGGACGAGGCCCGCGCCGCCGAGACCGCGCTCGGCCAGGCCCGCGCCGTCCAGGCCGCCGAGCAGGCCGAGGCGCGAGTCGCTTTGGCCGCGCTCGACGCCGCTCGCCAGAAGCTTGCCCGCGCCGAAGCGGAGGCGCGGCGGATCGCCGAGCAGATGGGCGGACTCGGCGACGACTCGGCGCTGGTCGAGACGTTGCGATCCGCCCGCGCCAGGCACGAACAGGCGGAAGCGGCGCTGGAGCGGGCCGGCGAGGCGATCGCGGCCGCCGAAGCCGAGCGCCAGCAGGCAGCCGCGGCCCGCGATGCCGCGGAGAGCGAGGCCGCTTCGGCCCGCGCCGCGCTCACGGCGCTGCGATCCGAATCGCAGGCTTTGATCAAGGCGGTGGAGTCGTCGGGCGGCGATCGCGCGATCGATCATATCAAGGCCGAGCCGGGCTACGAGCGCGCCCTCGCCGCGGCGCTGGGCGAGGATCTCGACGCCGCGCTCGACGGCGACGGGCCACGCCGCTGGGCCGGCGCCGAGCCGCAACCCGGCGATCCCTCGCTCCCCGCCGGCACCGCGCCGCTCGCCGACCGGGTCCAGGCGCCGCCGGCGCTGCTCCGGCGTCTCCGCCAGATCGCGGTCGCCGAGACCGATAACGGTGCGGGGCTCGCGGTCGGCCAGCGTCTGGTCACCCTCGACGGACGCTTGCGGCGCTGGGACGGCTATGTCGCCACCGGCATGGGCGCAGCCGCGGCCGAGCGGCTGATCCGGGTCAACCGCCTCGCCGAGATCGAGACCGCGCTCCCCGCCGCCGCCAAAGCGGTCGAGGCCGCCGAGCGGCATACGGTGGCCGCGCTCGCGCGAATGCAGTCGGCGCGCGACGCCGCCGACGCCGGCCGTCGCGCCGAGGCCGAGGCCGGCACGGCGATCCGCGAAGCCGGCCGCGCCGAGGACAGCGCCAAGGTCGAGATCGAGCGATTGGAGCTCAGACGCACCGGCCTCACCGAGCGCGCCGCTTTGGCCGACGCCGATTTTGCCGAGGCGAAGCGGGCGCTCGCCGACGCCGAGCAGGTCGCCGGCGCCCTTCCCGATGCCGCCGCGACCGAAGCCAGGGTCGCCGAGCTTCGCGCGGCTTCCGAGCGCGCCCAGGCGGCGCTCGCCGAAGTGCGCGCCGAGGCGGCCACCCATGCCCGGGCGGTCAGCGCCGACAAGCAGCGCGCCGCGGCGGCCCGCAAGGAGCAGGCCGACTGGCAGGCGCGCGCGGCCGAGGCAGACAAGCGCAATGCCGAATTCGGCCGCCGAACCGCCGAGGCCGAGGCCGAGGCGCGGCGCCTGGCGGAGGCGCCGGACACGCTCGACGCGCAGATCGAGGGGCTCACCGCCGACGCGGTCGCCGCCGCCGAGACCGCGCAGGCCGCCGCCGCCCACGAGCGCGCCGGCGAGGAAGCTCTGCGTCAGGCCGAGGCGAGGCTCGCGGAGGCGGGCGAGGCCCAGGCCAGCGCCCGCGAGGCCCGCGCCGGTGCGGCCGCCCGCGCCGAGGCGCAGGAGTCCCGCCGAGTCGAATTGGCGCGCATCTCGGGCGAGAAGTTCGAATGCCCGCCGCCGCTCCTCCCCGAGACCGTCGGCTTCAACGAGGGCACGATCCTCGCCGTCACCGAGGAATCCGGCCGGCTCGACCGTCAGATGCAGGAGCGCGAGCGGATCGGCCCGGTCAATCTCGTCGCCGAAAGCGAGTTGAACGAGCTCGAGGAAGGCCGCCTCGCCAGCCAGGCCGAGCGCGAGGAGCTTGGCGTCGCCATCCACCGCCTGCGCGGCTCGATCGGCAGCCTCAACCGCGAGGGCCGGGCGCGGCTGCTCGCCGCCTTCCAGGACGTCGACCGCCATTTCCGGAGCCTGTTCACCACCTTGTTCGAGGGCGGCCAGGCGCATCTGGAGCTGGTCGAATCGGACGATCCGCTCGAGGCCGGCCTCGAGATCATGGCGCAGCCGCCCGGCAAGCGCCTCTCCGCCCTCACCCTGCTCTCCGGCGGCGAGCAGGCGCTGACCGCGGTCGCCCTGATCTTCGCCTTGTTCCTCACCAATCCGGCGCCGATCTGCGTGCTGGACGAGGTCGACGCGCCTTTGGACGACGCCAATATCGAGCGTTTCTGCGATCTGCTCGACCGGATGACCGGCGAGACCGACACCCGCTACATGATCGTCACCCACAATGCGGTGACGATGAGCCGGATGCACCGCCTGTTCGGCGTGACCATGATCGAGAAGGGCGTCTCCCGGCTGGTCAGCGTCGATCTCGGCGGGGCCGAACGGCTGCTGGCGGCGGAGTAAGCGCGGCCGGCGCGGTCAGCCGCCCGCGGGTTGCGGCGCGAGCAGACGGCCGAAGGCCAGCTTCACGCCGAGGAAGATCGTCGCCGCCCCCAGGATGGCGGCGATGTGAATGCCCCAGAAGCGCCCCGCCGGCATGATCTCGAGCCAGCCGCCGACGAGGCCGGCGAGCAGGTTGGCGAGGAAGAGGAACAAATAGTAGACGCCGATCACGGTACCGGCGATCGCCCGCGGCGCGGCTCGCGAATAGAGGGCGAGGCTGACCGGGAAGACGTTGGCGAAGCCGAGATTGTTGAGCAGATTGACGCAGAGCGCGATCCACAAGGCAGGCTTCTCCCCGGTCGCGGCGTGCTCGCTTGCGACCACCGTCACCAGGATGAAGGCGGAGGAGGAGATCAGGCAGCCGATGATCAGCTTGGTGATCTCGTCGGGCTCGCGCCAGCGCCGCGCATACCAGCGCCAGAACGCGACCGCCCCGGCCAGGGTGAGCACCCCCGTCGCCGCGTCGAACGAAACCAGGAACGAGGTCGGCATTCGGTGGCCGAACAGCATGAATTCGTAGGAGCGGTCGGCCCAGACCAGATAGGCGTTGAACATTTGCTGGTTGCCGAGCGCGCTCACCGCCAGCACCGGAATCATCAGGGCGAGCAGGATCAGGACTCGCCAGTCGCGCCCGGTCATCGCCGGGGCAGGTTCCGCCGCCGCGGCGCGGGCGGCGCGGGGCTCGGGCGGCAGATGGCGCCGCCCCGACAGGTAGATCACCAGGCCGATCAGCATGCCGACTCCGGCCGCGGCGAAGCCCCAATGCCAGTCGATCTCCTCGCCCAGATAGCCGCAGACCAGGGGCGCGAAGAACGCGCCCGCGCTGATCCCGATATAATAAAGCTGGTAGGCGTCGGTCGCCCGGCCGTCGCCGGGCCGGTAGAGCGCGCCGACCTGGCTGGCGAGATTGCCCTTGAGGCAGCCGACCCCGAGCACGAGCAGAAGCAAGGCGAGCAGGAACGAAGCGTCGAACGCCATCAGGAAATGCCCCGCCGCCATCAGCAGCGCCCCCAAGGTGACGGTCCGGGTCTTGCCGAGCCAGAGGTCGGCGACGAGCCCGCCGAAGATCGGGGTGAAATAGACGAGCGCGGTATAGGTGCCGAAGATATGCGAGGCGAGCGCCTGGGTGGTCGGCGGCGCTCCGTAGATCCAGCTCAGCACCCAGGTGAACCAGCCGAAGCCGGCGATCCGCTCGACATGCGGAGTCAGCAGCAGCGCCTTGACCATGTACAGCACGAGCAGGGTCTGCATGCCGTAATAGGAAAAGCGCTCGAACGCCTCGGTGAAGGCGATGACCGGGAGGCCGACCGGATGGCCGAGGAACTCGCGCGGCGGGCGCGCCGCGAGCGGCTCAGGGCCTGCGTCCGGTTCCTCGATCGCCATCGCTCCCTCCCCGGCCCTGGCGCGCACGCTAGCGCGATGCTTGTCGCGCGACAAACGCTGTGACACGCTCGCTTCGTGAGCTTCGTCCCTCCCCATCCGCCGCGTCCCGCCGGGCCGGTGCCCGTGTGGCGCGGCTTCGTCGGGGAGCGGGCGCGGACGGCGGTCTACGGCTGGTCCGAACGGGCCTTCACCGAGCCCTCGATCCGGCGCCGGGTGTTCGGCCACAACGTCCATATCCCGCTGACTTCGGATGCGGTCGAGCGGGTGCTGCTCGGCAATGCCGCCAATTATGTGAAGCCGGGCCTGGTCAAGACGCTGCTCAAGCCGACGATAGGGCGCGGCCTGCTCTCCTCCGACGGATCTCTCTGGCGAGAGCAGCGCCGCATCGTCGCGGCCAATTTCGCGCCGGCGGCGATCGACGCGCTCGTGCCCGTCTTCGCCGGCGCCGCGCGGCGGGCGATGGAGGGCTGGTCGGACGGCGAGGACATGGCCGCGCGGGCGACCCGGACGACGATGCGGATCATCGCCGACGCCTTGTTCGCGAGCGATCCGCGGCTGACCACGCAGGCGGCGATGGACCATATCGCCGCTGCCTTGGACGGCGTCAGCGAGGCGCGGCTGCAGGTGCTGCTCGGCCTGCCTCGCATGCCCTGGAGCATTCGCGGCAGGCGCGCCCGACGCGGCCAGATTTATCTGCGGGAGACGCTGACGCAAGTGGTCCGCGACCGCCTCCCCGGCGGCGGCCCGGACGATTTCCTCGGCCGGCTGATCCGCGCTTTGAACGAACGGTTCGACGACACGGAGGCGCTGGCGCTCGCCGTCGACAATGCCGCCACCTTCTATCTCGCCGGCCATGAGACCACCGCCAATGCGATCACTTGGACGCTGTTCCTGCTCTCCGAGCAGCCCGAGCTTCAGGCCGAGGCCGCTGCGGAAGCCGAGGCGGCGCTGGCCGCCGGCGAGGAGGATTCGGACCTGCCCGAGCGCCTGCCTTTGCTTCGCCGGATCCTCGAGGAATCGATGCGGCTCTATCCGCCGGTGCCGCGCTTCGACCGCGAGGCGGTCGCCGACGACGTGCTTGGCGGCGAGCCCGTGGCCGCCGGCGACATCGTCTCGATCTGGCCCTGGCTGCTCCACCGCCACCATGAGCTCTGGGACGAGCCGGACCGTTTCGATGCGGACCGCTGGCACCCCGACGCCAAGGCCCGGCGCCACCGCTTCCAGTACATCCCCTTCGGCGGCGGGCCGCGATTCTGCGTCGGCGCCCGCTTCGCGACGGCCGAGGCGCTGACCGTGCTCGCTTACTGGCTGCGCGACTGGTCGTTCGCCCCGATCCCGGGGCGCGCGGTGCGCGTGTCCGGGATGGTCACCTTGCGGCCCTCCGGCGGGCTGCCGCTGATGCTGGCGCCCCGCGAAAGATAGAAACTGTCCCTATTTTTTCCGGCCGATGTCGTAGCCGGCGATCTTCCGCCCCGCCGCGCTGTCCTCGATCAGGGTCGCCAGCCGCCGCGCCCGGGTTTCCGGCTTCTTCGCGCTGTTGATCCAGTGCAGGACGACCTTGCGGTAACCCGGCGGGCGCTTCTCCCAGTCGGCCCAGGCCGCCTTGTTCGACTTGAACCGCTTCGTCTCGGCGGCGGTCAGCTCTTTCTGCTCGTTCTCATAGGAGTAGACGCCGCTCCTTCCCTTATTCTCCTCGAAAGCGCGGACGCCGGCCTCGGTCATCTGCCCGGCGGCGGTCAGCGCCGCGTAGCGTTGGTGATTGACCTTCGACCAGATGCTGCCCGTGCGCCGCGGGGTGAAGCGGATCGTGTAGCTCTCCTCGCCGAGCGATTTGCGGATGCCGTCGATCCAGCCGAAGCAGAGCGCCTGATCGCGTGCCTGCGGCCAGTCGATCGAAGGCTTGCCGGTCGTCTTCTTCCAGAAGCCGACCAGCAGCTCGGGCTCGCTTTCGTGGTTCGCGGCGAGCCAGCGGCGGAACTCCGCCTCGGTCGCGAAGAAGGTCGGCTCGGCCATCGGCGCGAGGCTAGGGCGCCGTGGCGCCGCCGTCACTCCGCCGGCTGCGGCGCCAATGCCCTGGCCCCGCGCTTCCGCTTCAGCGCCGCCTTCCAGCCGCGGCTGCGCCACCACATGACGAGGCCGGTGACCGCGAGCAGAGCCGGGATGATGCCGCCGATGAAGATGACGATCTGCCAGACGAGGCCCATGCCGGTGCCGTCGTGCAGGCGGCGCATCAGCCGGGCGTTGGTCTCGGGGCGCGGCGGGCGCGGCGCCTTCACCGCGCCGGTCGCGTCGGTGACCTCGACCTCGGCCGGGCCGCCCGCGCGCTCATAGGCTATCTTCCATTCGGGCGCCTGGTCGGTCGGCCATGTGACGGTGTCGAGCGGGCCCGTCGCGTGCGGCTGCGCCGCCGTCAGCGCCGCCTCGGGCGTCAGCGCCGTCCGGGCGAGCGGACGGGCGCGCAAGGCCCGGGCGCGGTCGGGCGGCGGTCCGGCCCTGGCCTTGCCGGGCTGGCTCGCCTCGAAGGTCGAGAACAGGCTGGGAAAGGAGATCCAGAAGCCGGTGAAGCTCAGCATCGCCAGCGGCAGCGCGATCCAGAAGCCCATCTGGTGATGAAGGTTGGCGTTGGTCGAATTCTGCCTTTTCCAGCGGAAGCCGCGCTTCACGCTCCCGGTCACCGGCCACCACAGCCAAAGGCCGGTCAGGCAGGAGAGGAACATGAACACGCCGACCCAGCCGACGATGGTCCGCCCCCAGCCCGGCACCATCAGGCTGCCGTGGAGGACGTGGAAGACTCGAACCAGACCGGCGTCGCTGGATGCCTTGTCGAGCACCCGGCCGTCGGCGGGATCGAGCCAGATATTGGTGCGCGCCGGCCGCCCCTCGCCAGGCTGCGGCGCCTGCGCGGCGGTGATCAATATCGGGCCTCCGCCATGCTCGGGATAGCGGATCGACATCACCTGCTCGCCCGGCGCCAGCGCGCCTTGGGCGGCGACGGCGTAAGCCGAGGGCGTCAGGGCCGCCTCGCCGCTCTTCACCTCGTAGCGCTGCGGGTTGACCGTCTCGTCGAGCCAGTCGTGCCAGACGAGCGCCGAGCCGGTCAGAGCGATCGGGATGATCAGCACGGCAAGGCCGATGCCGATCCATTTGTGGATCGAGAACCAGAGTCCGCGAAGGCGCAATGTCGTCGATTGGGGCACAAGCCGCTCCTGCCGTCCCGGCGTTCCTAAAAGCTAATGAGAAAGATTTGCAAGTCTAGCTGTCGGCCCAGCACCGAAGCAGGTTGTGATAGACGCCGGTCAGGCGGATCACCTCCGCGTCGGCCTGGCCGCGATCGGCCGCGATCGCCTGGATCGACCGGTCGAGGTCGAACAGGATCGTCCGCGCCATATCGTCGCGGACCATCGACTGCACCCAGAAGAAGCTCGCCACCCGCGCGCCGGCGATCACCGGCTCGACCCGGTGCAGGCTCGATGCCGGATAGAGAAGCAGATGCCCGGCCGGCAGCTTGGTCGCCTGCGCGCCCAGATTGTCCTCGACCACCAGCTCGCCGCCTTCATAGGCGGCCGGATCCTCCAGGAAGAGCGTGGCCGAAAGATCGGTGCGGACCCGGAACTCGCTGCCACGGTGGATGCGCACCGCATTGTCGACATGCGTCCCGAACCGGTCGCCCCCCCGATAGCGGTTGAACAGAGGCGGGAAAATCTTCAGCGGCAGCGCCGCCGCGATGAACAAGGGCGAGCGGCCGAGCGCGTCGAGCACGATCCTCCCCGCCTCCTTCGCCGCCGCGCCGTCCTCGGGCAGCTGCTCGTTCTTCTTGGCCAGCGCCGACTGATGCCCGGACGTCGCATTGCCGTCCTGCCATTCGCCCGCGTCGATGATCGACCGGACGCGGGCCACGCCCTCCTTGTCGAGCAGATCGGGAATGGCGAGCATCATGGCCGCGAGCCTAGCCCGGCTAGAAGCTGTAGAACAGGCTGAGCACCGCCGAGCGATCCTCGCCCGGCGCCGCCCAGCCGCCTGTGATCGCCCCCGAGGTCGCGTTCACGTTATTGCGGATGTTGGTGAAATAGCGCTCGCCGGTGACGTTCTGGACGTTCAGCTGGGCGGTCAGCCCCGCCCGGATCTCGTAGGACAGGAACAGGCGATGGATCAGGAAATCGTCGCTGAAATACTGGGTCCGTTGCAGGAGGTTGCGCTGGTGGGTGGCGACGCCGCCCTGATAGGTGAGGCCGTAACCGACCTGCAGGCCGAAGGGCAGGCGATAGGTGGTGAACAGGCTGCCCGAATGGCGCGGCGTCTGGATCAGCCGGTCGCCGCGCTGCGGATCGGGTATGGCGGCGCCGTTGGCGCAGCCGGCGGTGCCGGGATTGGCGAGGCAGAAATCGGAAACGCTCTGCAGCACCTCGCTGTCCAGATAGGTATAGTTGGCGAAGATTTGCCACCGGGGCGTGATGTTGCCCGAGACGCCCAGCGCCAGCCCATCCACCCGGGAACGACCGTCGACCACCTGCAGCGTCGGGTTGATCGGATCGTTCGAGGGCACGCGGAAATTGCTGCGCTCGTTTCGGAACAAGGCGGCGGTGAGCTGGAGCCGGCGGTGGAACAGGTCGGCCTTGGCGCCGATTTCGTAATTGCGCGCGGTTTCCGGCGCGGCCGCGCAGGGGTCGGGCGCGGTCGCCGTCGCCGGCGTGCCGCAGCCGAGGCGCACGGTCGCCGAGGTCGGCGTTCGGGCATTGCCGTAGGCGACATAGAGGCTGGTGTTGCGAGTTGGCTTGTAGACCGCGCCGAAGCGGTAGGAGAGCAGGTGCTCGTCGCTGCGTTGCGGCAGCAGCGCCAGCGCGTTCGGCGCGGTGGTGCCGGGCGGATAGGCGCCGAGATTGACGACCTGGAACTCCGCTTTGGCCCATTCGTAGCGGATCCCGGCATTGAGCTCGAAATGCCGGCCGATCTCGAACGTGTCGAACGCGTAAACGGCCTGGTTCCTGGACCAGGCTTCGGAACGGCCGGTCTCGCGATAGTTGACCGGCCCCGAATAAGTGCTGGTCGGATCGGCGATGCTTTCCTGCGGCAGCAGCACCGGCGCGCCGGCGGCGTTGCGCGCGAACGTGCCCGTTGTGAAATCATAATCCTCCCAGGCGAAGGAGGCGCCGACGACGAGAATGTTATGCAAGCCGCCCGCTTCGCCGCTTTCGAAGCGGAAATCGGTCTGGCTGTAGACGAGCTCGTTCGATTGGTCGCGCAGCAGCGTGCGCGGGCCGGACGGCTGATAAAAGCCCGGCGGGATCGCGACGTTGATCGTCCCCACCGCGGGGCCGTTGCCCGTCGTCACGTTGGTCACCGCCGCGGTGCAGGGCGCGCCGGTCGGGTCGTCGGGGCCAAGCGAGACCGGCTGCCGTCCGGTGCTCGACAGACAGAAGGTTCCCTGCGGCGCGCTGGTCTGGCTGTGCTGATCCACCTTCTGCCAGCGAAGCAGGCTGCGGACGGAGATTCGGCCGGTGATTTCGTGACGGAAGGTCGCGGTCAGCCGGTCGACCGTCGTTTCCTGCTCGTCGAGGTTGCGATAGCCGAAATAATCGCTGTCGTCGGCCTCGGGCAGCGGCCCGTCGTTCAGCTGGTTGAGGAAATAGGGAACGCCGTAAATCGGAATATTATCGTCGCGCTGGTGGACATAAGCGAGGGTCAGGCTGGTCGGTCCGTCGATTCCGAAGGTGATCGCGGGCGCGACGCCCCAGCGACGGTAATTTTCGACCTGGCGACCGGGGACGTCGTTGCGATGCGCCATGGCGTTCAGACGGACGGCGACCTCGGGGCTGATCCGCCAATTGCTGTCCACCGTTCCGCGCAGATAATTGTCGGTGCCCGCGGCCGCCGACAGGATGGTGAGGTCCTCGTCCTGCGGCACCTTCGAGACGAGGTTGATCGTGCCGCCGACGCTGCCGGAGCCGTTGAACACGGAATTGGCGCCGTTGTAGATTTCGATCTGCTGCAGGTTGAACGGGTCGGTGCGGCTGTACTGCGCCGAGTCGCGCACGCCGTCCTGGGTGATGTCGTTGCTCGCGCCGTAGCCGCGCAGGTTGATCGAATCGCCATAGCCGCCGCCGCCCTCGCCGGCGCCGAAGGTGATTCCGGGGATGGTGGTCAGCGCGTCGCGCAGGGTCAGCAGATTCTGCCGGCGCAGGACCTGGTCGGAGATGACGGTCACCGTCTGCGACGTGTCGAGCAACTCGTTGGTCGCCTTGGGCGTCTCGAGCTCGTTGCCCCGGCGCTCGCCGGTCACCACCACGTCCTGCTCGCCGCGGACGTCGCTCTGCCCGCTTTCCGCCAGGTCGGGTGCCGCCAGCGCCGGCGAGGAGAGAAAGCCGACACAGCCGAGCGCCAGGAAGAGCGGCGCTTTGGCGACGGGAACGTGGACGATCATTTGAGCCCCTTCTGGGCGCCGGTTCTGCCGGTCGCCGAAGGAGGCTATTGCAATTCATTCGCAATAGTCAATAGCGTTGCGAATGGTTCGCAACTGACGGGCATCTCTCCCAAGGACCCGTCCGCGCCGGCGTGACAGCAGCCGTCACGCCGGCGCTTTTCGTTCAGGAGCCGGCGAGGAAGGTGCGCAGCTCGCGCTGGAAGACCTCCGGCTGGTCGAACATGATGAAATGGTAGGAATCGGGAATCCGTCGGATGACCGCGCCCGGCACCCCCGAATAAGAGAGCTGGTAGAACTGAGCCATCTGCTCTTCGCTGATCGGCGCCGCCGGCGGGCGGACCCAGAGCACGGTCAGCGGCACCCTGATATTGGCGAGGTCGGGCCTCAGGTCGGTGACGATCAGGTCGTAAAAGCCCTGAGCGGCGACGGCGGGGTCGCTGGCCAGCGACTGGGCGACGACGCCGGGGCGAAGGCCCTCGGTCCGCACCATGCCGGCGATGGTCTGCTCGATCTGCTGGCGCCGCATGTCGCCGCTGGCCGAGCCGAGCATCGTCCTGATCTGCTCGGCGACAGGGCGAAGGCTTTCGGCGGTCGCGGTCGGCCCGCCGAACATGGCGCCGAGGAACGGCATCATGTCGACCACCATCACCTTGCCGACCAGGCCGGGATTGCGGCCGGCGACGAGCATCGCCCAGCTACCGCCCATCGAATGGCCGACCACCGCCGGACGATCGAGCCGCGCTTCGCGGATGTAGCGAGCGATCTCCTCGCCGACCGGAATCAGCACCGGTCCGGAAGCGTTGGCGCCCGCCGGCCGGCCGGCGAACCCCGAGACGTGGATCAAATGGTAGCGATAGCCCGGCACCGCGGCGATCGTGCTTTGCCAGACCTGCGGCTCGGAGCTGAGCCCCGGGATCAGGACCACGTCGGGCCCGGAGCCGACGACGGTGACTCCGATCCGCTCGCTGGTGAAGGCGGGGCGCTGCGCGGCGCCAGGAACAGCCGCCAGCGCAATGAACATGAAAGCAAGCAAACGGAACATCGGATCCTCCCTGAGTTGCCGGGAGGATAATGGGCTAAATCCCCTGCGTATATCCCGCGCAGGCCTCCGCCGTGCCGCCGCGATAGCCGCGCATCAGCGCCTCCTGCCTTTGCGCCGAGCTGCCGTGGGTGAAACTTTCCGGCACCACCGTGCCGCGGCCGGCGCGCTGCAGGGTGTCGTCGCCGATCGCCGCGGCGGCGGTCATCCCTTCCTCGACGTCGCCCGGCTCCATCGCGCTCCGCTCCTGCGCCGCCCAGACGCCGGCATAGCAATCGGCCTGGAGCTCCATCCTGACCTGCAGCGCATTGGCCTCGCCCTCGCCCACCGCCGATTGGGCGCGGCGGATGCGGTCCGACGTGCCGAGCAAAGTCTGGACATGGTGACCCACCTCGTGGGCGATCACATAGGCCTGGGCGAAATCGCCCGGCGCGGCGAAGCGCTGCTCGAGCTCGCGGAAGAAATTGGTGTCGAGATAGATGCGCCGGTCGAGCGGGCAATAGAATGGGCCCATCGCCGAATCAGCGGCACCGCAGCCGGAACGGCCGCCGCCGCTGTAGAAAACCATCCGCGGCGCCGAGTAGGTCTGGCCGCTCGCCGAGAAGAGCCGGCCCCATTGCTGCTCGGTCGAGGCAAGCACCTGGCACGAGAATCGGGTCACCGTGTCCGAGGAGCAGATTTCCGAGGCCGAGGCCCCGGCCTGACCCGGCGCGCTCGGCGACACCGCCTGCTGGCCGCCGCCGGTGAGGTTGCCGAGCCCGCCGAAGACCGCGAACAGGATCAGCAGCACGACCACGCCGCCGATGCCGAAGCGGCTGGCGACCAGGCCGATGAGCATGCCGGCGCCGCCGCCCAGACCGCCGCCGCCGAAGCTCTGCCCGCGCTGGCTTTCCACATTGTCGCTGGTGCCGCGTCCGCCGAAGCGCATGGCCGCTCTCCTTGTTGCGAGGAGGTAACCGCCGAGCCGCGACCGGGTTGCATTCGGCTCCCGGCGGCGCGAAAGGAGGCGATCCAAGTTGAAAGGCAATTCATGTTCCTGACCGGTAAGAGTGCGCTCGTCACCGGCTCGACTTCCGGGATCGGCCTCGCCATCGCCCGCGCTCTCGCGGCCGAAGGGGCCAGGGTGATTCTGAACGGCTTCGGCGATCCCGGCGAGATCGCCCGGCTGCGCGCGGAGCTCGACGCCGGCTATAGCGACGCCGATCTGACCCGGCCCGAAGCGATCGAGGCGATGATCGCCGACGCCGGGCCGATCGACATATTGGTCAACAATGCCGGAACCCAGCATGTCGCGCCGATCGACGAATTCCCGCCGGAGAAATGGGACCTGATCCTCGCCCTCAATCTGTCGGCGGCGTTCCACACCATCCGCCTCGCCTTGCCGGCGATGAAGGAGAAAGGCTGGGGCCGAATCATCAACACCGCCTCGGCCCACAGCCTCGTCGCCAGCCCGAACAAGTCCGCCTACGTCGCCGCCAAGCACGGCATTGCCGGCCTCACCAAGACGGTCGCTCTCGAGGCCGCCCCGTTCGGGGTGACGGTCAACTGCATCAGCCCCGGCTACGTCTGGACGACCCTGGTCGAAAACCAGATCCCCGACACGATGAAGGCGCGCGGGCTGACCCGCGAGCAGGTGATGAACGACGTCCTGCTCGCCGCCCAGCCGACCAAGAAATTCGTCACCGTCGATCAGGTCGCGGCGCTCGCCCTGTTCCTCTGCCGCGACGAAGCCGCGTCGATGACCGGCGCCAACCTCAGCATGGACGGCGGCTGGACGGCGGCGTGAGGCTTGCGGCGGTGGCGCGGCTGGCGCAAGCTCGGGCGATGAAGCAGGTCCTTACCGTTCTCTTGCTCGCACTACCTTCGGCAATTGCCGCGCAGAGCATCGTCGCGGTCCCGCCGGGCGCCGGCTGGCGCGCGGTGGCCACCGAGGATGATCGCCGCCGGCTCCGCAACTGGCGGGACGCCTGGACGGAGGCGTTGCGCGACGTGGCGGATGGAGAAAATGCCGGCGAGATCGCCCGGGGCGGACCCTTGTTCGAGCCGGATACGGCGTTGCCGAACCCGAGCCCGCCCCCAGGCATCTACAATTGCCGGACGATCAAGCTCGGCGCCGCTCAGCCGGATCTGCTCGATTATATCGCCTACCCGAATTTCCGCTGCCGCATCGCCATGCGAAACGGGCGGCTGGAGTTCGCCAAGCTCACCGGCTCGCAACGGCCGGTCGGCCTGCTCTTTGCCGACAACAGCCGGCGGCAGGTCTTCCTCGGCACGCTGATGCTCGGCGACGAGACCCGGGCGCTGCGCTACGGCCGCGACCGCGAGCGCAACCTGATCGGCGTTCTGGAGCGGGTCGGAGCGGATCGCTGGCGGATCGCCTTCCCCCACCCCCATTTCGAATCCAGGCTCGACGTGATCGAGCTCACCCCGCGCCGATAGAAAGAGTCATGCGATGCGACGCCAAATCCTCGCCGCCATGCTACTGGCCTCGGCCATGCTGAGCCCGGCCGCGGCCCAAGACCTCAATCAGGCGATCGCCCGCGATCTGCCGAGCCTGATGGCGCTCTACCGCGATTTCCACGCCAATCCCGAATTGAGCATGCAGGAGACTCGAAGCGCCGCCCGAATGGCCGAGGAGGCGCGCCGCGCCGGCTTTGCCGTCACCACCGGCGTCGGCGGCACCGGCGTGGTCGCGGTGCTTGAGAACGGGCCGGGCCCGGTGCTTCTGCTGCGCGCCGACATGGACGCGCTTCCAATGGAAGAGCGCACCGGCCTGCCTTTCGCCAGCCGCGCGCGGGGCCAGACCCGCGAGGGCCTCGACACCTTCATTACCCATTCGTGCGGGCACGACACCCACATGGCCGCCTGGATCGGGACGGCGCGGCGGCTGGCGGCGATGCGCTCGTCATGGTCCGGTACCCTGGTCATGATCGCGCAGCCCGGCGAGGAGACCAGCCAGGGCGCCAAGGCGATGCTCGAGGACGGCCTGTTCACCCGCTTCCCCAAGCCGACGCACGCCATCGCCTTCCACGATTCGGCGACCTTGCCGGCCGGAATCATTGGTTATTCGGACGGCCCGGCGCTCGCCAATGTCGACAGCGTCGACATGATCGTGCGCGGAGTCGGCGGCCATGGCGCGGCGCCGCACACCACCCGCGATCCGATCGTTCTCGCCAGCCGGATCGTCACCAGCCTGCAGACACTGGTCAGCCGCGAGCTCGATCCGCTCGATTCGGCCGTGGTCACCGTCGGCAGCTTCCAGGCCGGAACCAAGCACAACATCATTTCGGACGAGGCGCGGCTGCTCATCACCGTGCGAAGCTACACGCCCGAGGTTCGGCGCATGCTGCTCGACGGCATCGCCCGGATCGCGCGGGGCGAGGCGATCGCCGCCGGCCTGCCCGAGGACCGGATGCCGGTCGTCACCGTCCGCGAGGCCGAGGCGACTCCGGCCACGGTCAACACGAGCGCGCTGACCGACAGCACCATGGCCCGCTTCCGCGCCCATTTCGGCGAGGCCCGGGTCCAGCAGACCCGCCCGGTCATGGCCGGAGAGGATTTCGGCCGCTTCCGGATCGCCGAGCCGGGCCTCGAAAGCCTGATCTTCTGGGTCGGCGGCGTGCCGCGGGCGCGCTGGGCGGCGGCCAACGGCAACATGGCCAGCCTGCCCTCGCTGCACAGCCCGTTCTGGGCGCCGGACGCCGAGCCGGTGATCGCCACCGCCACCGAGGCGATGGTCGTGGCGGCTCTCGGCGTGCTTCAGCGACCCTGATTTTCAGCCCTGGCCGAGGTCGGTCCTATTTCACCGCCTCGACGAGCTTGGTGGCCGCCCCGGTGAGTTTGCCAAGCGCGGTTATCGTGGCGGCAACGCCCTCGGCCTTCTGGCGCGCCCGCACCAGCTCGGCCTCGGCGGCCTTCGCGTCGCCGAGCAGCTGATCCCAATTTCCCGACGCTGCCTCGAAGCCGTCGATCAACGTCTTGAGATAGGCCGCCATCGCCGCTTCATAATTGTCCGCGACGGCGCGCGCCTGCGCGGGAGTCGTGGTGGCGGCGAGGTCGGAATGCTTGTTGATCCTGGCCTGCTCGAAATTGCGCCGTGCAATGGCTTGGACGTCGGCCCCCGTGACCATGGCTCAATCCTCCTCTTCGGCGGGAGGATCGTCGTCCTCCAGGTCGGCTCTCGCGGCCGTGACAATCTCCGTCAGCCGCGCGACCGAGGCCGTGAGATCGGCGAGGGAGAGCCCGCGCCGCGCTTCGAACTCGCGATGCTCGGCGATCAGCGCGTCGAGCACATCGATCGAGGCGGCGAGGGCGCCGTCCCCCGCCGACGGTCGGCCGGCCAGTCCGGCGACCAGCGCCGCGGCCGCGAGGCGCTGGCTGCGCGACAGCGCCGCCTGCAGTGCCGGATCGCCCGGCGACGGGAAGCCCGACGCGGCGACCACCTCCTTGAGCGGCGGCAGCGGCTGGCCGAGGCCCGCTTCGGCGAGGTTGCGCCGCGCGTCGGCCTCGATGGTGCCGGCGACGTCGTCGACCTGTTGATGAAGCGCCTGCTCCGCCGCCAGCGCGGCGCGCAGGTGGGCGGCGATGGCCTGCAGCCGAGCGCTGCCGGCGATCAGGCGGCGCTGCTGCGCATTGGCTGCCAGCTGGCCGCCGCCGATCCTGAGCAGCGCGCCGGCCACTTGCGGAACGGGCCCGAGCCCCACCGCGGTGCCGAGCGCGGTAGCGCTTTCGGTCGCGCCGGCGATTGCCGTCTCGAATTGACCGCGGGCGTCGAAATCGGCGTCGGCGCCGAGCGCCCGATAGGCGGCGGTAAGCTGGTTGACCGCCCGCGCCCGCAATCTGACCACGCGCCCGAGCCTGGCGAGCAGCGCCGGAACCGCCGCGGTGCGTCGGCCCTCCGCCGTGGCGACGATGTCGCAGATCGGCTCGCCCCCGCCGGCGGTGGTGATCGCGCTGCAATTGCGCATCGAATCGTAGGCGTAGTTGAAATTCTCGGTGACGGCGCGGTCGGCTATCCGGTCGGCGCGGGCATTGACCTCGCGCGAGATCGCTGTGGTCGCGCTCACTCCGGCGGTGGACAAGGCGCGGGCGCCGTCCCGGTCGGCGCTCGCGCAGCCGCCGAGCGACGCGAGCAGCGACCCCGCCAGGAAAAAGCTCGAGAGGCGCAACCCATTTCGAAAGATGATCATGACGCTTCCCCCGCCGCTCACGATATACAAGCGATCGACCGGTGGCGAGATGGATTCTATCGAGTTATTGCTTGGTTTTGGACCTTTAGGCCATTCTAATGGGCGGCGCCCTGCGCGCCCCATATCGCGCGGATTCTCGCGTCCTTGCCGCAGCCCCGGCGGTAGCGGCCGTAAGCAGCCGGATTCCGTCGCGCATAATCCTGATGATAGGCTTCGGCCGGGTAGAAGCGGGCGGCGCCGCGCACCGGCGTGACGACTCGGCCGCGCAGGATCCGGTTCGCTTCGGCGCGGGCGGCTTCCGCGTCGCGCCGCTGTGCCGCGTTCAGCGCGAAGATCGCGGTGCGGTAATTCTCGCCGCGGTCGCAGAACTGGCCGCCGCGGTCGGTCGGATCGATGGTGCGAAGGAACCGGCGGGCGAGCTCTCTATAGCTGATCCGCGCCGGGTCGAACGTCACCCGCACCGCCTCGACATGGCCGGTGCCGCCGCGCACCACCTGCTCGTAGCTCGGATTGGCGACCCGGCCGCCGGCGAAGCCGGACACCGCCTCGACGACGCCCGGCACGGCTTCGATGTCGCGCTCGGCGGACCAGAAGCAGCCGCCCGCGAACAAAGCGGTCTGGGCATTGGCCGGGCGCGGCGGGCGCTGCGCCGCATCGGCACTGCCGCCGCTCGATTGCCCGCAGGCGGCGAGCAGCAAGGCGGCGAGGAGGAATCTTTTGGTCATGGCGCGCCCATAGCCGGGCCGGACATGAAGGGCGCCTGAATCCTTGAAAGGGCGAGGGCGATGCCGCACAGCGCGGCGCATGGCCGATACGCTCACCATTCGCCGTCCGGACGACTGGCACGTGCATCTCCGCGACGGGGACATGCTGGTGGCGGTCGGGCCCTATACGGCGCGGCAGTTCGCGCGTGCGATCGTGATGCCGAACCTGGCGCCGCCGGTGACCGGCGCCGCAACCGCCGCCGCCTATCGCCGCCGCATCCTCGCGGCCCTGCCTCAAGGCGCGCGATTCACGCCGCTGATGACCTGCTACCTCACCGACGAGGCCGATCCGGACGAGCTCGAGCGCGGCCGTTCGGAGGGGGTCTTCACCGCGGCCAAGCTCTACCCGGCCGGCGCCACCACCAATTCGGCGAGCGGCGTCACCGACATTCGCAATATCCGCGGCGCGCTGGAGCGCATGCAGGCGATCGGCATGCCGCTGCTGGTCCATGGCGAGGTGACCGATCCCGAGATCGACGTCTTCGACCGCGAAAAGGTGTTCATTGACCGGATTCTCGAGCCGCTGACGAGCGACATGCCGGGCCTGAAGATCGTGCTGGAGCATATCACCACCGCCGAGGCCGCGGCTTTCGTCGAGGCCGCCGGGCCGCAGGTCGCGGCGACGATCACCCCCCAGCATCTGATCATCAACCGCAACGCGCTCTTCGCGGGCGGGCTGAGGCCGCACGCTTATTGCCTGCCGGTCGCCAAGCGCGAGCGGCACCGGCTCGCCGTCCGCCGCGCCGCGACCTCCGGCTCGCCGAAATTCTTCCTCGGCACGGACAGCGCCCCCCACGCCATCGAGAAGAAGGAGGCCGATTGCGGCTGCGCCGGCATCTTCAACGCGCCGTTCGCGCTGGAGACCTATGCCCAGGTGTTCGAGGAGGAGGGCGCGCTCGACCGCTTCGAGGGCTTCGCCTCGGAGCATGGCGCGCGCTTTTACGGCCTTCCGCCGAACGAGGGGAGTGTGACGCTGGAGCGGTTGCCTACCGAAGTGCCCGACCGCCTGCCGGCGGCCGGGACTTCGGTCGTCCCGTTCCTCGCGGGCGAAACGCTAAGCTGGCGGCTGACCTAAGTCATCGTCATTGCGAGCGCAGCGAGGCAATCCGGTCCGGGATCGTCGCGTCGCTACGCTCCCCGCAATGACGACAGAGGCCTAAAAGGGCAGCCAGCGGTTGCGCTCGGAAAAGCGCATATAGCCGGCATTGACTCCGAGCCGCATGCCGACGCCGAGCCGGATCGGGATCAGCACGACGTCGCCGCGCCGCATATATTGGGCGCTGAAGCCGCCGATGAAATAGGCATGGCCCTCGCCGGCCGGATAGCGGCGGAACAGCTGCTGGCTGTCGTGCAGGTTGTAGACGAGCACGAACACCTTGTTCGCGTCCGCGCCGACGTCGAAGCCGAGCGACGGCCCGGTCCAGTAGACGGTGCGCTCGCCTTCGATCTGGTGGCGCATCACGCCGGAGCCGTAGCGGACTCCGAACACGAAGGCGCCGCCCGCTTCCTGGCCCGCGATATAGGCGACCGGCTCGCCCTGGTCGCGAAGGATGTTCTCGAGCAGTCCGGCGAGCCCTTCGGCGCCGCGGCCGAACACGCCCTCGGCGGCGTTGAACACGTCGTCGCGCGGCACGGTGGCGCCCTGCGTCGTGGTCGCGTGGGCGACCTCCTCGTTGGATGCCGGCGGGGACGGCTGGCTGTAAGTGCCGTCCGGCGAGACGTCGAGCGGCTCCTGCTGCTCGACCGGAGTCCATTCGTCGGCGGGGGCGGCCTCTGCCGGTGCTTCGGTCTCGGGGGCGTTCCAGCTGTCGGGCTGGTCCGGGTCGACCGTCTGCACCTGCGCCAGCGCCGGCCCGGCGCCGATGAACAGGGCGGCCGCGGCGGCGATTTTCACGAACGATTTCAGCATGGCACTTCCCCCAGACGCTCTTCGGCGCGAATTAGCGCCTTCGAACCTTTCCCGTCCATGAATCGGCGGCGAGGCGAGTCGATATCGCGCCCAAGCGAGTCGAAACCGCCCGGTTGAACCTTTGAAATCGCGCCTCTATAGCGCGTCGGGGCCTGACCGGAGACGTGGGTGAGTGGCTGAAACCAGCGGTTTGCTAAACCGCCGTAGGGGTACACCCCTACCGAGGGTTCGAATCCCTCCGTCTCCGCCATTTCCTGTTCGTGGAAGTTCGCCGACGGTCGGGTTCAGGCATGGCTCCAGTCGACCCCCACGCCGTTGCCGCGCAGCATCGTCCGGCCGACGCCATCAAGGCGTTGGCGATGCCCTCGCCGCCCGCGGGACCGTCATAGTTCTGCTCAAAAATGAGCCTTCAGTTTGTGGCTGCAGCGGGCCAGCAGTAGATTCCATCTCCGGCCACCATCGGCACGTCGGCGCCGACCCAGTGGGCGTAGCGGCTCGCGACGGCGCCGGCTGCTCCATACTCCGCGACCAGCGCGTCGCCGTCGTAGAGGAACGTCGTCGTGCCCGACGCGTCGCTG
>Ga0190274_10000148_pt1 | contig 47254 bp, 36 predicted proteins | sample Popmic531T_FD_133002 | JGI IMG/M metagenome (GOLD analysis project Ga0190274, IMG submission 133002) | Populus adjacent soil microbial communities from riparian zone of Yellowstone River, Montana, USA - 531 T | ecosystem: Environmental > Terrestrial > Soil > Riparian zone | place: USA: Montana... | reverse complement strand
TGCGCGAAATGAAAGATGCTGTCCAGGGCATCCAGGACGATATCCGCCAGGGCGTCAACCTCGACGAAGAAAAGAAAATGATCGAGGACGTGAAAAAGGATATTACTTCGGCTAAGGACGATATTAAATAAAAGGAGTACGAATTACGAATACCTTAAAACGTCACATCGAATCCACGAATTACGAATTATTTGCCCAGGCACATTGCAATTTGTTTTTTCCATCTAATACTTGCTATTTGTTATTGATTTCGTAATTAGTAGATTCGCTGTAGTTCCTCAAAGAATTCGTAATTCGTACTCTCTTTCGTAATGTATAGATTATTCGTTTAACACACTCGTTACTCGCCACTCGTCACTAAATTCGGTGCAGTTCCTATAAGGCACTTGTCACTTGTCACTTTTAACTTGTCACTATTTTTTTATGGAATCAACAAAGTTCAATTTCCCCGAATCTAAAAAGCCACGAGTTGTAATCATCGGCGGTGGATTTGGCGGCATACAGTTGGTAAAAAAATTACGCAACAAAGGATTTCAAATAATATTGCTGGATAAAAATAACTATCACACTTTTCAGCCACTGCTTTACCAGGTCGCAACTGGAGGACTGGAACCTGATTCAATAGCTTATCCTTTACGGAAAATTTTTCAGGGGTATTCTGATTTCTTTTTCAGGATGGCTTCTGTCGAGTCAATTGATGCGAAGCAAAAAGAGGTGCATACCGATATTGGAATCATCAGCTACGATGAGTTGGTGATCGCAGCAGGTTCCACCAATAATTTTTTCGGGTCGGCATCACTTGCTCAAAATTCCATGCCATTGAAGACTGTTACCGATGCACTTGATTTGCGGAGTTTGCTTTTGCAGAATCTGGAACGGTCGCTGACAGCAGTGAATAAAGAAAAATTTCAAAATATAATTATTGCCGGTGGCGGTCCAACAGGAGTGGAGACTGCAGGTGCATTGTGTGAATTAAAAAAACATGTGTTGCCTCATGATTATCCCGAATTGAATTTTAATGAAACCCGGATTATATTAGTGGAATCGGGTCATTCAATCCTTGCGGGGATGTCACCTTTCTCTTCGAAACAGGCACTCGATTCACTCACGAAAATAGGAGTGGAGGTGATATTAAATACAGCGGTTAAAGATTATGATGGAAATAAAGTAGTGCTGGCTGATGGTATGGAAATTCCCTGCAGCGCGTTTATATGGTCAGCAGGTGTGAAGGGGATTGATATGAAAGGTGTGGATAAAGAAAGCATCGGCCATGGAAACAGAATTGTAGTCGACCGCTTCAACCGCATCCTCAACATGGAACACATTTATGCGATTGGTGATATTGCATTGATGAAGGAAGATGATTATCCGAAAGGTCATCCTATGGTTGCGCAGGTAGCGATTCAACAGGCAAACAACCTTGCGCACAATCTTGTGGCACATGGAAAGTCAGCTACATTAAAACCTTTTCGATACAAGAACCTTGGCTCTCTCGCAACAATAGGAAGGAACAAAGCAGTCGCAGATTTTCCATTCATAAAATTCAAAGGTTTCATCGCCTGGGTACTTTGGCTGGTTGTTCACCTCATGACACTCGTAGGTTTCCGCAACCGCGTAATCGTGCTCATCAATTGGATCTGGTATTATTTTTCATATGATAAAGCGATAAGGTTGATAATTCGTCCTTTTAAGAAATGATAAATGATAGATGATAAATGCGAGTTTTTTTTAACCACAAGATCATATTGTTCCTTTTAAATTTTGCGTTTTGAGTTATACATTTTAAATTCATTTTTCATTTTAGAAGAGCTCAAATCCCGAACGGCTGGAAGCTGAATATAAATCGAAATTTTTCTTTTCAAGAAAATCTCTCCGTGGTGCTTCGTGGTTCTTTGTGCTCTCCGTGTTATTTTTTTGCACCGCGACCATTTGAATTTCTTTGCGGAGAACTCAGGTATCAACGGATCAAAGATCCTCATATTTTTTGGCGCGGGATTACTGCTATTTGAGCTTAGATCCCCCACGGCTGGTGAAAATCCCTCTTTTATTATTGGCGCAAACGAGAATGTCCAATACCCAATTACCAATGTCCAATCTTAAATGGATCTTACTTTGAAATTGGAAATTGGACATTGGAAATTTTTCATTCCCGTTTTTTGGTGCGGGATTTCCGCTCTTCGAGCTCAAATCCCTCAAACAAGAATGTCCAATGTCCAATTTCAAATTGATCTTACTTGGACATTGGACATTGGGAATTGGACATTGGAAATTCCCGTTGATAGTTGAATGTTGTTATAGTATTGATTATTAGTCTTTTGATTAAAAAGACATGGATTTCCAAAATTTCCCCAAAACCCCAATTTTTCATTTATCATCTATAATTTATCATTTTTTTGAGCAATACCCCCTAAAATTTACACCATTTCACAAAAAAAACATACTTTTTCTTGACAGACCCCCTAAAAAAACAATACCTTTGTCAAAAAAATATAAAAAATGGCAATTTTAAGGTTTAAGGCAATCGAACATGCAATGGAGCGCACTCCGGTAACCGTTGTTTCTCCTGCAGGTAAAATCTCTGATTATTATGGACAAAACGTCTTTGATAAAGAGAAAATGCAAAAATATTTGTCCAAGGAACCCTTTAAGCAGGTACTTGAGGCGGTTGAAAGCGGACAACAAATCGAACGCAAAGTTGCGGAACAAGTTGCGACTGCAATGATGACCTGGGCTATTTCAAAAGGTGCTACACATTATACTCACTGGTTCCAGCCATTAACCGGCTCGACTGCCGAAAAACATGATTCATTTTTTGAATTAGGTGATGGCAATCGTCCAATCGAAAATTTCTCATCTAGTGCATTGGTTCAGCAGGAGCCGGATGCTTCCAGCTTTCCAAGCGGTGGTATCCGTAATACATTCGAAGCTCGTGGATATACTGCATGGGATCCGACTTCTCCTGCATTTATTATGGAGAGCGCATCCGGAAAAACACTTTGCATTCCAACAGTGTTTGTTTCCTACACCGGTGAAACACTCGATTACAAAGCACCATTATTAAAAGCACTTCACGAACTTGACCAGGCTGCCGTTCCTGTATGTCAGTACTTCGATAAAAATGTAACTAAGGTAAATGCAACTCTTGGTATTGAACAGGAATATTTCCTGATCGATATTGCAATGTATAATGCACGTCCCGATATTGAAACAACAGGTCGTACTGTGTTCGGACACATCCCCGCAAAGGGACAACAACTCGAAGACCACTACTTCGGTTCAATCCCCGCAAGGGCATATGCCTTTATGGTGGAATTTGAAATTGAAGCTTTCAAATTGGGCATTCCTTTGAAGACCCGTCACAATGAAGTCGCTCCAAGTCAGTTTGAATGTGCTCCTGTATTTGAAGAAATCAATCTTGCTGTTGATCACAACCAGTTACTGATGGATGTGATGGATAAAGTTGCACGTCGTCATAATTTCAAAGTACTGTTGCATGAAAAACCATATGCGGGAATTAACGGTTCAGGTAAACACAATAACTGGTCGCTGACAACTAACACCGGCAAAAATTTATTGTCGCCAGGAAATTCTCCTAAAACCAACCTGCAATTTCTCACTTTCTTCACAAACATTATCAAAGCTGTTCATGAGCATGCCGATTTGTTGCGTGCAAGCATTGCATCCGCAAGTAACGATCACCGTTTGGGAGCTAATGAAGCGCCTCCTGCGATCATGTCAATTTTCCTGGGTTCACAATTGAGTGAAGTGCTGGATGAGATTGAGAAAACAGTTGCGAAAGATAAATTGAGCCCTGAAGAAAAAACACAGATCAAATTGAACATCGGAAGGATTCCTGAAATTCTTCTCGACAATACCGACCGCAACAGGACATCTCCTTTTGCATTCACCGGAAATAAATTTGAATTCCGTGCAGTAGGCTCTTCTGCAAATTCATCGAGTGCAATGCTTGTGTTGAATACGATTGTTGCAAACCAGTTGAAAGAGTTTACTAAGGAAGTAGACGCAATGATTGCTAAGGATGTTAAAAAAGATGAAGCCATTCTTAAAGTGCTTCGTAAATATATTGTGGAATCAAAAGCAATACGTTTCGAAGGAAATGGTTACAGCGAAGAGTGGGTGAAGGAAGCAATGAAACGCGGACTCTCCAACTTTACAACAACTCCTCCTGCACTCGATGCATACATTTCAAAAAAGTCGAAGGAATTATTTGAGAAGAATAACATTTTTACGCATCGTGAACTTGAAGCGCGTCATGAAATCCTTCTCGAAACTTACACTAAAAAGATTCAGATCGAATCACGTGTGATTGGAACTCTTGCAATGAATCAAATCATTCCAACAGCAATCCGTTACCAATCTGATTTGCTGAAAAATGTGGAAGGACTTAAATCTGTTGGTTTGAAAGCAGATATGTATTCAACACAACTGGATATCATAAAGGAAATTTCAGAACATGTGGAAGTGATCAAAAAGCATACTGACCTTATGACCGATGCTCGTAAACAAGCGAACAAAATTGAAGAAGCAAGAGCAAAAGCAATTTCATATTGCGATGATGTTCGCCCGAATTTCGATACCATCCGTTACCATGTGGATAAACTGGAGTTGCTGGTTGACGATTCATACTGGCCGCTTCCAAAATACCGCGAAATGTTATCAGTTCGCTAATATTCAAATAGTTAAGCAGTAAAAGCCATGGAAGTTCTCCATGGCTTTTTACATTTATATGAGAAAAGTCATACCAGTCATATACCTGAATTGGTTTATCTTTGTCGGCATATGAGAATTTTCGCATATTTCCTTCTACTTGGAGTGCTGCTGCAAACCTGCAGCAAGCAACTCATATATACCGATTACTTGGTGAATAAGGAGTTTATTGCAAAAGTGCTTTGTGTGAATAAGGATGTTCCGCAAAAGCAATGTAACGGAAAATGCCATCTCAAAAAACAACTCGACCAGGATACGAAACAACAGGAGGGAGAAAATCAAAAATCGAAATCCGGAATGGAAGTGGTGTATTTGTCTCCCGAGAAGTTAGTTTTTGAAATGACTCCGTTATTGGTAACGAATCATTATTTTTTCTATCAGCAAAATATCAACGAACCTTTCCCGGTTGCAATTTTTCATCCACCGGGAAATGATCAATCCTGTTGAATTTCTTTTCGGATCAATGCCGCCAAAAGCACAATCAATGCGTCTGTTAATTGTGTTTATTGTCTGCACAACAGCGAAATCACAACGATGCTAATTCGAAAATGCATCTTAAAATTAAAATACCGGTGACAGATAAAATAAAACGTTACCCGGGAAAATCTAAACAACATAAATTCTCATAAAATCCCATGAAAAAATTAAATATTTTATTGCTGGCTACATTTTCATTATGTGCTGTAATTTTTACAGGTTGCAAAGATGATGATGATAATCCTACTCCGGAAGTTGGAGCTAAATTTTCAATTGAATTGGAACACCTTGCCGGCACTCAACAATTTCATTTTGATTCCATTTATACTACTGCCAATGGAGATGCCTTCACAGCAGACATGTTTAAATATTATGTGTCGAACATTAGGTTGATCCGCTCCGACAATACCGAATACAACATCCCACAAACATATTTCCTGGTGAACCACGCTGATGAAGATTCACGGTTATTGAGCATGGATAGCCTTGGCAATGGTACGTTCAAAGGAATAAAGTTTTTACTTGGTGTCGACAGTTTGCATAACGTTTCGGGTGCACAGGAAGGCGCACTCGATCCTAACAATGGAATGTTCTGGACCTGGAACACCGGATACATATTCCTGAAAATGGAAGGTACGTCTCCTGCAATTCCGGGAGCCTCACAGGATTTTGCATTTCACGTTGGCGGCTTCTCAGGACAAAATGTAAACTACAGGGAAATCTCTCTTGATTTTGATGGCGATATGCTCCAACTTGCTCCAAACACACATCCGGAATTGCATCTGGTAGTGGATGTGCTGGAGTTGTTTACAAATCCGACTAATATTGACTTTGCTACTTTTCCGAACAATATTATGATGCCTGGTCCCGAGGCAACAATCCTGGCTGATAATTATGCCGATCTGTTCACTTACGATCACATTCACAACGATTAAAGAAATCTTTAATTCACTTTTATCGACTTTGTTGTAAAACAAAGCTGGTATGCAATTTTAAATATTATGCGAATCATTTATATAGCATTCATATTGCTGATGTCTGGCACCGTGGCTTCAGCATGCGATTTCTGCAACTGTTACCTCGGACTGGATCCGGGATATAACAAGAATACAATTGGAATCAGAAATTCATGGAAGACCACTGAATGGACTTCCATGGTTTCTGCACACAGGGTGGCTCACGGCTCTGACGAAGTTACAACCGGAAGTACGCTCACCGAATCATTTGTGAATACTGAGTTGTTTGTCAAATATTCACCCATTACTAAACTACGTTTGTTCCTCACCGTTCCCTACGCAATCAATACCCTTACTTATGAAGGAGTTAGTGAAACAGGAATGGCATTTTCTGACATGACACTTATGGGCATGTATCAATTGTTCAACACGCTTCCCCATGATTCTCTTGGTGTCAGGCACCGGATATTTGTAGGAGGCGGTGTAAAGTTTCCTACAGGAAAATCGGAAAGTGATGAGGAAGTGGATATTCCTATGTCGGAAGATCTTTATTCCGGAACAGGAAGCACCGATTATTTATTCAGCCTTTCCTACATCGGGAAATACAAAAAACTGGGATGGAATCTTGATGGCAGTTATAAACTAAATGGTGAAAGTAAAAATCACTATCGGTATGGTAATACGTTTAATTTGACACCAAGAATATTTTACGAACTGGGTAAAAAATCAGTAAAATTATTTCCTCACATAGGTGCTGCATACGAGATGGGAGTGGAGGATGAATACAAAGATGTAACTCGTGAGGAAACCGGAGGCTCTGTGGTTTGTGGCAGTGCTGGAATTGACGCGTACTTCGGAATTTTTTCTGTGACCACTGATTTCCGTTTGCCGATTCACCACGATATGGGAGCTATGATGCCTGAAGATCAAATGCAGTTATTTACATCACTAAATATTCATTTTTAAAGCTTGTCTGATGAAGTTAAAATTTAGTGTGCCTGTTATATTAGCCGTTGCCGGGATATGTTACCTGGGTTCCTGCAAAAAAAATGCGGATATCCCGGAACCATATTGCGTGGCCGGGAATGAAGGATCAATTACACTGCGATTGTTTCCGGAACATCATGGAGAATCAATCGGTGGCCAGACAAGTTATCCGGATTCAGCGTTCATTAAATTCAATTCCAACGAATACCCTGGTGGGGAAGATCCTGCATTTTATGACCTCGTAGTTGCTGGTAATCCCGGCGATTCAGTAGTGGTTGTAAACAATCTTAGCTGCGGCACCTATTTTATTTTCATGACCGGTTACGACGTAAGCATCGCACAAAGAGTTAAAGGTGGAATTCCGGTGACTGTGCATTATGATGATACTTCTGAAGACATGATAATTCCTGTAACCGAAGATTGAAAAAATGAGGTAATTTGAGAATTAGAGAATTGGTTAATGAATGGATGGATTCGGAAGTTGAAATCTCTGTATTTATTAACCCCGACATTTCTTCAATATTAGAATAGGGAATTGTGTTCAAGCATTGGCCCCAAAACCCACACTTCGTCCAAACAAAAATGAACTTTTCCCTGACTTTTTATGACTTTTCCTTGACCAGTGACCAACGTCTAAACATTTGGATCATCAAATAAAAAAGCCCTCTAATTAAGTTTCTCAGAGGGCTTTTATTTTTTTATGTGTTATTCTTAATGCTGAATCACAAACTTTCCGATTCTGCGATCGCCTGATTGTTCAAGCATCATAAAATATAATCCGTTGTTAAGTGTTCTTAAATCAACTTCCATTCTGTTGACTCCTTCCTGAACTTCGTAGTTGCCGTTGTACACTGTTTTTCCAATCATATCCACGATTAACACTTTAGCCATACCAGGTACTTCGGATAAAAATTCAAAAGTAGCTTCTGATGAAACAGGATTCGGAACAGCTACTATACTGCTGATCAAATCTTCTTTTGCAGCGTTCGACATATTATCTTCAATACGGAAAGGAGTAGAGCTTGTGTTGATACGAAGTTTATAACATTGTGTAGTGCTGTTCGCACCATTGTATCCATAAACTCTCACATAATAAGTTGTAGCAGAAGAAGTGTTTCTGTTGATGGTTTCACTTGTAGTACTACCATTTTGTGAGGTGGCTAAAAGAGTAAGATTTGAATTATACAATTTCACATCGTAATCTCCTGGAAGGTTCGAAAGTGTCAACTGCAGATTTGTATTTGGAGAAACTGTAGTGAACCGGAACCAGTCAATGTCAGATGTAGTTGAGATCAACGCATTGATATCAGTATTCACAGAAATAACTTTGGCTGTCGATGAAGAGTTGTTTGATTCATACGTATCTGTACATGTGCCGGATGTAAGAGTAGAGAATGTTCCTGTTGAGGAATATGTTCCTGCAACAGTTCCGCACATTGCCTGCACTTTGTATTGATACGCTGTACTGCTGCTCAAACCGGTGATTGATTTTGAAGTAGTGGTTGAGGTAGTAGTAGTCCAGGTAGAACCCGCAGTTGTTTTATACTGCACATTATATGAAGTAGCACCAGAAACAGCACCCCAGTTAAGTGTAGCTGAAGTTGAGGTAATTGAAGTCGCACTCAATGATGCAACAGTGCCACATGATCCACCACCTGATGGTGGAGTACATCCCAACGATGTCAACAGCGAAGCACGGCTTGTATTAATTGATGCAGTCATTCTTGTTGTCTGACCTGCAGTATAATTATTCATGCATGCATCGTCAGTGTAATCCATATAGTTCATGAACATGTCGCCGTTAGGACCGTTGCTGCAGGTAACATGAGGGAATGAAGGACAACCAAAATTTGAAGTCTGTTGAGTTGGAGTATCCGAAACAAGATCGCTTCCGCAACTTGCATCACCCCAGATATGACGTAGATTCAACCAGTGACCCACTTCGTGAGTGGCAGAACGACCAAGATGATATGGTGTTGCGGTACCAGGTGCAGTAGGACCACCTACAGAAGAATATAAAACTACTACGCCGTCAGTGGATGCAGCACCACCTGGAAACTGTGCGTATCCCAGTAAGCCACCACCTAAATTACATACCCAGATATTCAGATAACTTCCGGCAGGCCATGCATCGTCACCTCCATTTACATTACGTTTAACATTGTCGTTTTGTGAAAATGAAGTAACTGAAGTTGCTTTTCTTACAATTCCTGTAGTGGCATTTCCGTTCGGATCACGTTGCGCCAGACAAAACTGAATATTTGTATTTACTGAAACACCTTGAAATACTGCCGGAGTGTTAACTGCGTCAGCGTTCAAACGTGCAAAATCTTTGTTCAGCACACTAAGTTGAGCAAGTATGCGGGTGTCAGAAATATTTTGTGCCGGAACACTTGTGTTATAAAGCACATGAAAAACTACCGGGATGGTGATTACTGACTGAATGCGCTGAGCACTCTGGTTTGAGGTCCACTGTTGAACATCACGTTCAACCTGGTCCATTCTAATGGCTAAATCTGGATCCTCGGCAAGTTGCGTTTGGAGGTATTGCATCGTTCCGCAATTCCGGGTGTTCTGAGCCGACAAGTTGATGTTGCAAATGATTGCAAATAAGAGAGTTAGGTAGGTGATTCTCATTCAGGTCTACTTTAAAAATGAACTTAATTTTTAGTTAGGGTGTACCAAATATACTACAAGTTTTTTTTAATAGCAATCAATTCAGTTTCAATTCTTACTTTTAAACAACTTGATTGGTGAGGCCGTTTGCCGGGAAAAAGTACAGATTGTGAATTATCAAAATTAAACCTGGAATTCCGGATAGAAACACTTATTTAATATCCCTTCCGATTTCTGATGATCGGGAAGGGTCGTAACTCATAAAACGAGGTTTATTGTGTGTGAAGCAATTAAAATCCCGGCCGAATACGAAAACAAGGGGTCTTTTATTACTCATTTACGCCGAACTTTATAACCCATGTTATCAATTAAGTAATTTATAATCAGTATAATAGCTATTTTTGAAAAACCGGTTTTTGTGTTTAAAGCACAACTTCCAACAATTTAAGAATAGGTTTTGATATTCAGGAAATAATATTTTTCTTTGCTTGTCTTAAAAATAAGCAGAAAGCACCTTAAAATTCTATAACACCAATCAGATTATGATGAGCCGTACAAAATGCCTGATCTTTCTTTTGGTCTCTCTTTTATCCCTTCCAGTTGTAGCGGAAAAAGCAAAGACCCCCAAGAGCAAAACTCAAAAAGCAGATAATGCCTACAATCAGGCCAATTATGCTAAAGCAACAGAACTTTACAAAAAGGCTTATTCTAAGCAAAAAAACAAAAGTGATAAGGCTGTGACGGCTTACAAATTAGGTGAAACCTATCGTACTGTCAGCAACTGGAAAGAAGCTCTCGGCTGGTATGAGAAATCTGTGAATGATGGAAGCAAAGATCCTAACGCCACATTACGTTATGCGCAGGCTCTTAAAGCTAATGGTCGTTATGATGAAGCAATCGCACAATACAATGCTTATAAGGCACTGGTTCCGGATGATACTACAGTAGATCCTGCAATTGCAGCTTGTACAATGGCACAGGGCTGGAAAGACAAACCAACCCGCGCGGTTGTTGAAAACGTTGGAGCACTTAACTCTAAATATTTTGATTTTACTCCATCAAGGTCTAATGCTCCTAACGGTGTGTTTTTCACTTCTTCAAGAATGGAAGCTACCGGTAACAACAATGACGGTTGGTATGGTGAGAAGTTCTTTGACTTGTTCACTGCTGCTCTTGACAACAATGGCAAATGGAGCACACCTGTTGCAGTTCCTCCTCCTGTAAACTCATCTTCATCAGATGGAGCTGCAGTATGGGATGCTAAAAACAGTGTATTGTATTTTACACGTTGCGGAAAAATTAAAGGAAAAGAAGGCGTTTGCCGTTTATATAAATCAGTTTATGCGAATGCTGCATGGGGAACTCCTGAGCCGCTTTCTTTCGCTACCGAAGATTATACAACTGGTCACCCATCTCTTTCAGAAGATGGTTCTACTTTATTCTTTACATCTGACATGCCTGGAACTCTTGGCGGAAAAGATATTTTTATGGTGAAATGGGATGCTGCTGCTTCTAACTGGGGCACTCCTGTAAACCTTGGTTCTGCTGTGAACACTACTGGTGATGAATTGTATCCTTATGCATCTCCAAGCGGAAAATTATATTTCTCAAGTACAGGTCACCCAGGAATGGGCGGACTTGATATCTTCCATGCTACTGAAGCTGGTGGAACATGGGGAACTACAACTAACATCAAATCACCAATGAATTCTCCTGGTGATGATTTCGGTATTATGTTCGATGGTGCTATCACCGGATTCCTTACTTCTAACCGTGAAGGTGGAATGGGAGCTGATGATATCTACTCTTTCCGTATTCCTCCTCCGGTATTTACTGTTGCAGGTCGTGTTTATGATACTGATACAAAAGAAAGTATTGCAGGTGCTACAGTGGAACTATTCGGAAGCGATGGAACATCATTGAGTGTTAAAACCGGTCCTGATGGAATGTACCGTTATGAACTGAAGCCTGAAGCTAAATATAAAGTATCTGCTTCTTACACAGGATACCTCACTAAATTTCTCGAAGTAGCTACAGTTGGAATGGAAGATTCAAAAGATTTCGTGGGTGATTTCGATTTCCCATTAAAGTCTACTGCAAGGCCTATCGAATTGCCGGAAATATTCTACGATCTTGACAAAGCAACACTGCGTGCTGAATCTAAGAAAGAACTTGATGGCCTGATTAAAGTACTTGATGAAAATCCTACAATCACTATTCGTATCGAAGCACATACCGATACACGTGCAAGCAACGAATACAACGTGGATCTGTCTAAGCGTCGTGCGAAATCAGTTGTTGACTACCTCGTGAAAAACGGAGTGGATCCTGATCGTTTGACTTCTGAAGGATTTGGTGAAACTAAGCCTGTTGTTAGTGATGAGGACATTGCTAAAATGGCAACCAAAGCTGAAAAAGATGCAGGACACCAGAAAAACCGTAGGACTGAATTCAATGTGCTAAGCACTGACTTCGTACCTAAGAAAAAGTAGGTTTCTAAAATATAGTATCGGAAAGCATCCCTTCAACAGGGATGCTTTCCCTGTTTATAACCATACCTGTTACAATGCCAAATTCTATGAGTGATCAGTCGCGTTACGGAGCCAGAGGGGTTTCTTCCGGCAAGGAAGATGTGCATAAGGCAATCAGTAAATTAGACAAGGGAATTTTCCCGAAAGCATTTTGCAAAGTGGTTCCCGATTTCCTTGGGAACGATCCTGAGTGGTGCAACATCATGCATGCCGATGGAGCAGGAACAAAATCCTCACTGGCGTATGCATATTGGAAAGAAACTGGCGACATCTCTGTCTGGAAAGGAATTGCCCAGGATGCGCTGGTGATGAATCTCGATGACCTGCTTTGCATTGGCGCCACTGATCAAATCCTGTTGTCTTCTACCATCGGAAGAAATAAAAGACTGATACCAGGTGAGGTGATTGCTGCCATAATTAATGGCACGGAAGAATTGATCGAAGCACTTCGAAATCATGGTGTGAATATTTTTTCTACCGGCGGTGAAACTGCGGATGTAGGCGACCTTGTGCGGACTATCATCGTGGACAGTACTGTTACCTGCCGTATGAAAAGAGCAGAGGTGATTTCAAATCATAACATCCGTCCAGGTGATGTAATTGTGGGTATGGCTTCTTACGGTCAGTCCACATACGAAACGGAATACAATGGCGGCATGGGCAGCAACGGACTTACCAGTGCACGCCACGATGTGTTTTCAAAATACATTGCTGAAAAATATCCTGAAACCTACGACCAGGGAATTCCTTCTGAACTTGCATATTCAGGAAGCTGCAAACTAACGGATAAGGTACAAGTGAAAAACACTTCGACCGGAACTACCGAAGAAATCAACGCAGGAAAACTTGTTTTATCTCCTACAAGAACATATGCGCCGGTGATAAAGCAAATGCTCGAAAATCATCGTGGCAACATTCATGGCATGGTACATTGTTCAGGCGGCGGCCAAACCAAAGTCCTGCATTTTGTCGACGACCTCCATATCATCAAGGACAACCTCTTCCACGCTCCACCGCTGTTTGAATTAATCCAGAAAGAATCACAAACTCCCTGGGAGGAAATGTACAAAGTATTTAACATGGGCCACCGCATGGAAATATACACCGACGAAAAAACTGCCCACGATCTGATCACAATTGCAAGAAGCTTCAATATCGAATCCAAAGTAATCGGCCGCTGCGAAGTTGCTTCAGGAAAATCTCTAACCATTCAATCAGACAAGGGCACATTTAAATATTCCTGAAAAAAGTCAACGGTCATCGGTCAAAAAATGACAAAACAAGGTAAATAATTTAATTACTCAAAATTATTATTTATCACTTATCATTTATCACTTATCATTCCAATAACATGAGTTCGTTACTCGATAAATTAGAATCCTTAAAGCACCGTTACGAAGAAATCGGCACACAGCTCGGCGATCCGGGCATCATTGCCGATCGCAAGCGTTACAAAGCGCTTACAAAGTCTTACCGTGATCTTGAAAAAATTGTAGAAGCATCCAATGAATACCGCAGTGTGTTATCACATATTGAAGGAGCAAAGGATGTATTGGTGAATGAAAAAGACGAAGAATTCCGCCAGATGGCAAAGGAAGAGCTGGAGATAAATGAAAATCGGCAGCTTGAACTGGAAGAAGAAATTCGTGTATTGCTTTTGCCACAAGATCCTGAAGACAGTAAAAATGCCATCGTGGAAATCCGCGGAGGAACTGGTGGTGATGAAGCAAGTATTTTTGCGGGTGACCTTTACAGGATGTACACACGTTATTGCGAGGGAAGAGGATGGAAGGTCCTTGAGGTTGATGCAAACGATGGCAATACCGGCGGATATAAAGAAGTTGTTTTTGAAGTTACAGGTGAGAACGCTTACGGTATTTTGAAATATGAAAGCGGTGTACATCGCGTACAGCGTGTTCCCGAAACAGAAACACAAGGTCGTGTGCATACTTCAGCTGCAACCGTTGCAGTATTACCTGAAGCTGATGAAGATTACGAAGTGGAAATTAGTCCTGCCGATCTTTCCGTGCAAACTGCACGATCAAGTGGTGCCGGTGGACAGAACGTAAACAAAGTGGAAACGAAAGTGCAGATGACTCACATTCCTACCGGAATTGTAATCACTTGCCAGGCCGAACGTTCACAGCATGGTAACAGGGAAATCGCATTGCAGATGTTGAAATCGAAATTGTATGAAATCGAAATTAACAAGAGGCAGGAAGAAGTTTCCAAGAGGAGAAAGACTATGGTCTCAACCGGTGACCGCTCCGCTAAAATAAGAACCTACAACTATCCTCAGAGCCGTGTTACAGATCATCGCATCGGACTCAGTAATCACAACCTTCCTGCTATCATGAATGGCGATATTCAGGAATTTCTCGATGCACTTCAAATGGCGGAGAATGCAGAGAAAATGAAAGAGGCATCCTTAATTTAAACCTTGAGCCCGCTGCTATAAAGGCAACGTATTACTAATCTTTACGGATATACAAATGAAACGAGAATCCGTATATCCGTATAAATTTGCGTCGCACTGAGCCTGTCGAAGTGTAATTTGTAGTCTTTATTTACGAATCAAAATGCTATGAACAAAGCCCAACTCGTTGACAATATAAAGTTAAAAAAGTCTTTTCTCTGTATCGGACTCGATACCGATATCATAAAAATTCCTGCACATCTTTTAAGTACAGCGGATCCGGTTTTTGAATTTAATAAGGCGATCATTGATGCGACAAAAGATTTTTGTGTCGCATATAAACCCAATATTGCCTTCTACGAAAGTATGGGCCCCGCCGGATGGGAAAGCCTCCGTAAAACACTGGAATATATTCCTGATAATATTTTTACGATTGCAGATGCCAAGCGTGGTGATATCGGTAATACTTCTTCAATGTATGCCAAAACTTTTTTTGAACATTACAATTTTGATTCCGTAACCGTAGCTCCTTACATGGGAGAGGATTCTGTAACACCATTTCTTGAATTCAAAAATAAATGGGTCATACTCCTTGCATTGACTTCCAATAAAGGTGCACTTAATTTTCAGATGGATGAGTTAATCGGTGGTGATCGGATTTTTGAACGAGTACTGAAAGTCTCCCGCCATTGGGGAAGCGACGAAAATTTAATGTATGTGGTGGGTGCAACAAGAGGTGAACTTTTTGCTGACATCCGTAAAATAGTACCTGAGCATTTTTTACTCGTGCCCGGAGTAGGAGCGCAGGGAGGAAGTCTTGAAGAGGTTTGTAAATATGGTATGAACAGTACCTGCGGACTGCTCGTAAATGCATCCCGCAGCATTCTCTACGCATCTCAGGAAATGGATTTTGCAGAAAAGGCAAAAATTGAAGCGGCTACCTTGCAGCGGGAAATGGAAACACTTTTGAGAGCTAAAGGAATTGTTTAAAAATTTGAAGATGAATAAATGGTGGACCTTAATTTTATCGTTATGCTTTGTTACCTCCAGCCTTTATGCACAAGTTCCGGGTTGTACCGATCCGCTCGCAACCAACTTTAGTGTTTCAGCAACACAGAATGATGGAAGTTGCATTTATGCACCAACCACTGTAATGCCACAACTTACACTACCTCTCGACACACTCGTTTTGGAAACCTCCGGAATCATTTTCTGGAATAACAGCTTATGGACGCATAACGATAATTTTGATTCACATATTTATGCTATTGATACCATTGATGGATCAATTTTGTCGACTCAATTGTTGAATGCGCTGAATGTTGACTGGGAAGAAATAAGTCAGGACAGTAATTATGTTTATGTTGGTGACGTTGGCAACAATGTAACCGGCAACCGCACTGATCTTAAGATTTTCAGAATAGAAAAATCATCCATCCTCAATGGAACTCCAGTCATTGATACCATTTTATTCAATTATTCAGACCAGGTCAATTTTTCCAATGCAGGGCTTAATAATACCGATTACGACTGTGAAGCTTTCATAGTATCATCCGACAGTATTTACCTGTTCACCAAACAATGGCTGAACCATGGAACTTCGGTATACGTGCTTCCCAAAACTCCTGGAATGCATTCCGCCATTTTAAGAGAAAGTTTTAACATCCAGGGATTGATAACAGGTGCAACTTTTCTGGAAGATAAAAAACTAATCGCGTTATGCGGCTACAGCACATTATTGCAGCCTTTTGTTTATTTGCTTTACGACTATGACAGCAATGGTTTTTTCAGCGGCAATAAACGGAAAATTGAAGTGACATTATCCTTGCATCAGGTGGAAGGAATTGCAACATCAAACGGATTGAAGTATTATTTAACAAACGACATCTTTGCCCCCGGAGGCAACATTATTACTCCGCAAAAATTTCATATCCTCGATCTTTCTCCCTATGTAAATTCCTACCTCACCACTTTTACAGGTGTTAATGATATCTTTACCGGTAACGATATGGAAGTTTTTCCAAATCCCGCATCTGAACAAATCAATGTCCTTGTAAACGGACAATATGATTACACATTATTTGATCTTTCCGGAAGAATCATACTAAGCGGTTTATTGCATAATAATGTGAATTCTATTGAAACATCCGGCGTGGAAACCGGCATGTATCTTTTGAAAATTGGCATTTCTAAAGTCCAATTAATTAGTATTGTGAAAGCGAACTGATTCGTAGTCGTTTTCGATTTCAGGAAAATTTTTGAGTTTGGTGTTAACGATTGAGTTTTGCTGAAATCTCTCCCTGCCTGCCGTATCTTTTCATTATTATTTCATGAAATGTGAATGCTGCAATTTCAAATTTGCCTTCTGTTTAATTTACGTCAGGCAGGTGTGGTTCTCTGTGGTTCTTTGTGTGCTCCGTGGTAATTAGTCTCTCCACCGACACAATCAGATCACGGCCAAAAGGAAACCACGGAGATACGGAGGACCACTGAGAACCACGGAGGTGAACAACTTAAACTTTTATATCTTCCATTTTTCAAATTTAATCACTACCTTTATTAGAATATCGACCCTTTAAACGGTTCCTAAATTACCAACATGAAAAAAATATACTTTGTTATTGCCTTTTTATTGTTTTTCACTTTGCATTCAATTGCTCAACCTTGTACGATTGCAATTACAAATTTGCCTTGCATGGCTGCTCCAGGAGTCAATGGAGTAGCTAGTGTTACCCCATGCCCCGGTGCATATTATCAATGGCAAACTGCGACAGGTCATGTTAACTCAATCTGGTTTAATGGAAGTCCTGGACCTGTCCAAACTTCAGCACCATCAGTAAATTTTAGTTTTAATTTGGCTCAGCAATTTTATGTGGTATGTGTAACAGCTTATACACCCACTGATACTTCAAACACAGTTTGTGATACAATCTGGGGTTATATGAATGATCCGGTGTTTGCATCAACCAATAGCACAATCGGAGTGCCGGGGGATTCCGGAATATATAATTTGGAACCATTCACTGCAGGTTGCCCTTCAAATTATATCTGGTTCCTTACCGGTGATGTTACATTCAACAATGGAAGTCAGTCTTATACTGGTCCGGGAAATCCGGGAGCGGGAGTCAATCTCAATTTTGGTCCGAATTTTACTACAGGCGTTTTATGCGTGCTGGCCGTTACTAATTTTGGTTTGCAAACCGATACTGTGTGCATGACAATAACTGCACCTGTAGGAATTAATGATATTTCCAATCCCCACATTTCGTTTTATTACCAACCCGGACCTGATCAAATTACACTTGAATTTTCAGAAGTACTCAATCAACACATTTCAATCAAAATTTACGACATCACCGGTCGCCAGGTCATGGAACATTCCACACAAACATTAAACAACAACCAACAACTTATTATCCCAACACCTGCATTGAAACAAGGCACCTATTTGGTAGAAGTAACCGGTGCTGATTTTAGAAAAGTTTTTAAGTTTGGTGTGATAGATTGAATTATAAAATTCACATCACTTTACTCATAATCCCTCCGTGCACCTCCGTGCCTTAGTGCCTCCGTGTTCCCTTTTCGCAGCGACCTGGTCGTGTCGATGGAGAGACTATTTAATACGGAAGAACGGAGGACCACGGAGGAGTTTTTAATCTGCAAAGAACCTTTTCACAGATTTTCATTTTTCGAAAAATTACACTACCTTTATTAATACATCTACCCAATAAACGGTTCCTAAATTTTCAAACATGAAAAAAATATACTTTGCCTTCGCATTTTTATTGTTTTTCGCTTTGCATGCAAATGCTCAGCCTTGTACTATTGCATTTACAAGTATGCCTTGCATCGCCACTGTGGGGGTGACTGCTACCGGTACCGTTTCGCCTTGTCCTGGTGCTACCTATTATGAATGGCAAAGCACACATGGACATATTAATGCTGTCTGGATGAATGGTTTTACCAGCCCTATTCAAACACAGGGGCCAAGTGCAAATCTTAGTTTTAATTTGGCCCAGCAATTTTATGTGGTATGTGTAACTGCATACACACCCACTGATACTTCAAACACAGTTTGTGATACAATCTGGGGTTATATGAATGATCCGGTGTTTGCTTCAAGCAATAGCTCAATCGGAGTGCCGGGAGATTCCGGAACATACAATTTGGAACCATACACTGCAGGTTGCCCTTCAAACTATATCTGGTTCCTTACTGGAGATGTTACATTCAACAATGGAAGTCAGTCATATACTGGTCCGGGAGATCCTGGAGCAGGTGTAAATCTTAATTTTGGACCGAATTTCACATCAGGCTTTTTATGTGTTCAGGGTGTTACAGCCTTTGGTTTATTCACCGACACAGTGTGTATGGCAATAACTGCACCTGTAGGAATTAATGATATTTCCAATCCACATATTTCATTTTATTACCAACCCGGGCCTGATCAAATTACACTTGAATTTTCAGAAGCACTCAATCAACACGTTACAATCAAAATTTACGACATCACCGGTCGCCAGGTCATGGAACATTCCCCACAAACATTAAACAATAACCAACAACTTATTATCCCAACACCTGCATTGAAACAAGGCACCTATTTGGTAGAAGTAACCGGTGCTGATTTCAGAAAAGTTTTTAAGTTTGGTGTGATAGATTGAATTATAAAAATTCACATCACTTTACTCATAATCCCTCCGTGCTCCTCCGTGCCTTAGTGCCTCCGTGTTCCCTTTCCGCGGCGACCTGGTCGTGTCGATGGAGAGACTATTCACACGGAGGCACTAAGGCACGGAGGAAAAGGGAGGTGTGTTTTTGCAAACCAGAAAATTTTAGTTGTGCATTTAGTTTTTTGTTTCAAATAGTTTTTCTAATATTGTATTAACATTTTTTAAAATCATTTTTTCACAATTCTAATTCCTTTTATTTTCTCATTTTCTAATTAACTCATTCTCTAATTTTCTAATTCTCCCATTTTCTAATTTTTCTAATCCTTTTCAAAATGAACGAAGATTTTCTCTCTTTCATCTGGAAGTACCGATTGTACAATTCAGATCTTAAAACAACTGCCGGAGTTCCTGTCACAGTAATTAAACCCGGTGAACAACACTCCAATTCCGGTCCCGATTTTTTCAACGCCCGGATCCGTATCGGGGAAACTCTTTGGGCCGGTAATGTTGAAATTCATGTGCTCGCTTCCGACTGGTACCGGCACCGGCATCAGACCGACAAAGCCTACAATAATGTAATTCTGCATGTAGTATATGAGGCCGACAGCGAAATAATTATTGGTGACATGACTACAGTTCCAACAATCGCACTGATTGATCAGGCTAATATGTCGGTGCTTAAAAATTACCGTAGTCTCAGGACTTCGAGGCTGAACATTCCATGTGGTTCGCAGTTACAAAGTGTGCCTGAACTCATATTTAATTCCTGGTCCGACAGGATGCTGGTGGAACGATTGGAGCATAAATCCATTCAGATAGAACTCGCACTGCAAGTCAATAGGGGAGATTGGGAAGATGCCTTTTACCAGCTACTTGCCCGCAATTTCGGTTTCCATGTAAATGCCGGCCCCTTTGAAATGCTGGCCAGGTGTCTGCCGAGAAACCTGCTACTTCGTCATGCCGATCAGCTGCACCAGGTGGAAGCACTTGTGTTCGGACAATCCGGATTGATGGATGGTATTTTTAAGGATGAATATCCGGCACTGCTTCAAAAGGAATATCATTTTCTTTCCCGTAAATATGGTTTGATGCCACTTGATAAGCATATTTGGAAATTACTCCGTATGCGTCCCGCCAATTTTCCCACAATCAGGATGTCGCAGTTTGCAAAACTCATTTCCGCCAATGATGTGTCGATGCAGAATCTTTTACTGGTGCCTTCAACTACACCAATCCTCGAAAAATTCAATGTTAGCGCTTCGCCATATTGGAACAACCATTATCTGTTCGATAAACCCACCCGTTACAAACCGGCTAATCTGGGTGAGGCATCTGTGAACAATATTCTTATCAACACCATTGCTCCGTTTCTCTTTTATTATGGAAGGAATAAAGGAACTGAAAGTGCCTGTGAACAAGCATTTTCCTTATTGCGAAACCTGCCTTCCGAAAAAAATCACATACTGGACGAATGGATGAAACATGGGGTGCATGCCGATTCTGCATATTCCGGGCAGGCGTTGCTCGGACTTCATAAGGATTATTGTTCTCAAAAAAAATGTTTAAATTGCAGCCTCGGAATCACTATCCTCAATAAATAAAATGAATGCACTGGTTGACAGTATCAAAACATGGTTTGAAAAACAAGCCTTCGGTGTATGCGAATGGTGGGGTGAAAAACTCAGCATCCGCTCTTCCAATATCAGAATGTTTTTTATTTATGCATCTTTCCTCACAATCGGATCCCCTTTGATTATTTACCTGGTGATGGGCTTTGTGATGAATTTGAGAAACCTGGTAAGGAAACAACGAGGAAGCGTTTGGGACATGTAACAGAAATGATAAATGATAGATGATAAATGTGAAATAAAAATTTATCATAAAGTCTGTCATTCATTAGTCATTTAGAATTTAGCTTTTAGAACATGAAAATTTTAATAACGGGTTCCAACGGTTTGCTTGGGCAGAAACTGGTTTATAAACTCCTTGAAGATCCTTCAGTGGAATTGATTGCATCTTCAATAGGAGCAAATCGCATTTCCCGTAAAGATGGATACCAGTATTTTCCACTTGATATTTCGAACAGGGAAGAAGTGTTGAAACTGGTTTCGGATGTGAAGCCTGATTGCATTATCAACACAGCTGCCATGACAAATGTGGATGCATGTGAAAACGATAAGCCGGGTTGCAAAGCACTCAATATAGATTCAGTGGAGTACCTGATTGAAGCTGCTAAACCTTTCAACTCACATTTTATTCATATTTCTACCGACTTTGTTTTCGATGGTAAAAATGGCCCTTACCGGGAAGAGGATGCACCACACCCTTTAAGTTATTATGCCGAATCAAAATTGCAAAGCGAGCAACTGGTTGCAAATTCCGGACTAGATTGGGCGATACTTCGTACCATCATAATTTATGGGGTAGTAGATGATGTACAACGATCAAACCTTGTGCTGTGGACAAAGTCTTCCCTCGAGGAAGGGAAAGCAATTAATGTAATTACAGATCAGTACCGGAGTCCGACTTTAGCTGAAGATCTTGCTGATGCATGCATTGCTTCCGCAAGAAAACGTGCAAAAGGAATTTATCATATCGCCGGTCCGGAAACTGATATCGATAGCATAATAAATCTTGTGAAACGGATAGCAGGTTTTTACGGACTGGATCAGTCGCTGATAAAACCAGTTTCATCCGCGGAACTGAAACAACCTGCAGTTCGTCCTTCGAAAACCGGTTTTATTCTTGACAAGGCCAGAAAAGATTTGGGTTATGATCCACACTCATTCCTTGAAGGATTAAAAATTGTGACTCAGCAACTGGAACGGAAAAATGCTCTGAACGGTTAAGGTAAAAATAAAAGAGACGGCACAAAATGCCGTCTCTTTTTGATTAACCGATATGTTTTCAGTGCAACAATCAGAAGTAGAATTTTAGCTACTCCAAAATTAAAAACACTTTTCCACTTTAATTTACAACCGATTTTTTAAGCTCCAATTACTTTTGCAGCCGGATAACGCTCTTTCCAAAACTTCAGCATTTCCATTTTACGGATTGTTATTGTGGTCCTCTCGTCGAGTTGAACTTTAATTAGGGGAGTTTCGCTAACCGTCTTGCCTTTCTTTCTGCTTCTTGATGTTCTCATGATACTTTAGAATTTATTCTATAATAGTAAACAATTTATTGACAGGTTTGGTATGAATTACAAAAAATAGTTTATGAGTTTCAATTAATATTACAAGAAACTGATAAACGGTCACAAGCTATTGATAATCAAATTATAGCGGAGAATTCTGTGAATTTTACCAACCGGACGTAAAGTTCCGTCACCAGTATGATGATTACATGAATAAATGGGAAAGAATCGTTCTATTTATACAATCGATTAAAAATCAACTAGTTAAGTTGTTAATCGCGAAAATTAATGAACTGGAGGGGTTGTTCTGAGCCAAATTGCCTTACAGCCGAGATGGCAGCCTGCAAATCGTTACGGTTTTTGCCGGTGACCCGGATTTGGTCTTCCATAATGGAAGCCTGAACCTTTAATCCACTGTCTTTTATTACTTTAACTACTTTTTTAGCAGCCTCTTTGTCGATTCCATCCACTATTTTGACATCTTTTCGAAGCATTGCACCCGCCACAACGTGTTCTTTTCCAAAATCCATACAGCTGGCCTCCAGCCCCTGTTTCATGACCCTGGAAATAATTATGTCCCTGATTGCATCCATTCGCATATCATTTTCCGTCACTATCTTAACCACAAGCAATTTCTTATCCAATTCTACCTCGGTTTTGGAACCATGGAAATCATATCTCGTACTAATCTCCTTAGAAGCAGTATTTATTGCGTTGTCGAGTTTCTGAATATCGACCTTGCTCACAATGTCAAATGAAGGCATAGTAGGTGTGGGGACTGATCAGTTTGAAATTGACTGATTATTAACATAAAAATATGAATCTGCACTCTTGCAGAGGTTAAATATAGTTAAATTTGTAAGTATGAAAAAACTAGAACTACTTATCTGCCTTTTGGTTATTCTGACCGGAAGCCTGACAGTGCAAGCTCAGACTTATGTTCCTGACAACAGCATTCCGGTTACAGTAGCCGGAAATCTTTTGAAGAACCCATGGGTGGGAGGGTATAATGCGCCTATGTTTTCAGAAATTGATTTGAATGGTGATGGAATAAAAGATCTTTTTGTTTTCGATAAAGAAGGAAACCGTGTTACCACATATCTCAACAACGGTACTCCAAATTCAGTTGATTATGTAATTGCACCGCAATACAAATCAAAGTTTCCTCCTTTGCACGATTGGGCATTGCTGCTTGATTATAATTGTGATGGTAAAGAGGATATAATGACTTATTCAAGCGCAGGAATGGCGGTGTACAGAAATGATTATTCAGTACAAACCGGTTTGAAGTTTAACCTGGTGCATGAAGTAGTTCAGAGTAAGTATGGCACTATTACAACTAACTTATATATTTCACAAGTGAACCTTCCTGCACTCGAAGATGTGGATTACGACGGTGATCTGGATGTACTCACTTTTCCAATCTCCGGAAATTTTGTGGAATTCCATAAAAACATGGCAAAGGAACTTTACAACAGATGTGATACTCTTGTATATCAAATCATGCCAAACTGCTATGGTAATTTCGGATTGAGTGGAAATTCAAATACTGCGATTTTAAATATTGCTTGTCGCATGGCAGAACCGGAACCACCTGTGATTCCACCAGCCGACGAAAGAAATTTCAATGTTCAGCATTCAGGTTCCTGCATGATTGCAGTGGATATTGATGGAGACTCCGATTACGATCTTCTCAATGGTGATATTCTAGGAGATAATATTTTACTGGTAAGTAATGGCGGATCTTCTGTCGCCCCGGTAATGAATTCGCAGGATTCAACCTATCCTTCTTATGACGTTCCGGTGGATATGTTCACTTTCCCTTCTCCTTATTACCTTGACGTGAATAACGATGGCAATAAAGATCTTGTGGTTGCACCTTGTATCAGCGGCCCTGCAGAAAATTACGATAACATTTGGTATTACAGGAATACTACAAACAATTCAACTAATATTTTTGAACATCAGCAAAACCGTTTTCTTATTGAAGATATGATTGAGGTTGGAGCCGGTGCAAATGTCACTTTCGTGGATATTGATGCCGATGGACTTAAAGACATTATCATCGGAAATTTTGGTTATTACAGTCCGGTGTTGCCTTTTGAATCAGGACTCAGTTATTATCGCAATACAGGTACTTCCACAATTCCTTCGTTTGCATTGCAGACAAATGATTTCGGAAATTTCTTTTCATTACCGACAAATACCGGTCTTGATCCTGCATTCGGAGATTTGGATACTGATGGTGATTTAGATTTGATTTTAGGACACGCCGATGGTAAATTAATTCGCTATAAGAATACAGCAGGCCAGGGAAATCCTCCTGTGTATACTTTGGTGCAGGCTGAAATGACAAACAATCTTGGTGATACAATAGACGTGGGTCTTTTTTCTGCACCTCAGATTATTGATGTAGACCGCGACGGCCTGGTAGATTTGATTATCGGAGAACGTTCTGGAAACATCAACTATTACAGAAATACAGGAACTGCATCCACACCGGTTTTTACAATGATCACTTCTAACCTGGGTGGAGTAAATGTAAACAATGTATATTCTTTGTACAGCTATAGTAATCCTTGTATGTACGACAGTGCAGGAACCTATCAATTGCTTGTTGGTGCAGTCAATGGATACATTTATCAATTCAATAACATCGACCTGAACCTTACTGGAACTTTCACTCTTGTGGATTCAATGTTTTATGGAATTCATGAGCCTAATCGTGTTACTGTGGATGTAGCTGATCTGGATGGTGATGGTATTATGGAAGTGCTTACCGGAAACAATGCCGGTGGTGTAGCCATGTACAAATTCGATGCAAGCTCAGGAATTGAAAACCCTGCTGTACATTCAAACGAATTTAATCTTTATCCTAATCCTGCTTCCGATCAACTCTTCGTTAAATTTGAAACTCCTTATTTTGTAGAGCGGAATTTCACAATCATTGATATGGTTGGCAGGGAAGTAGACCATAAAATTTCAGGATCTAACATTGTTGTTTTTGAAACTTCGGGATTCGCTACCGGCGTTTATTTCTGCCGCGTGATTGAAGGTTCAAAAGTGAGTACTGTTAAGTTTATGGTGAAGTAAGAAATAATCTATGACAAGGTATTATCAAAAATTTGTAACTGTTCTTATAATTCTATTTGTTGTTGTTGGAATTAATTCCTGCAATGAGGAAGATGATCCTGAACCTGCATTCAATGATGGTTGTTACCCTCCCGCGGTAGCAGAAATCATGGTTAAGAAATGCGCGAATTCAGGTTGTCACAATGCACAAAGCAAGGTTGCTGCCGGAGGACTCGATCTCTCCACATGGGAAGCCATGTTCCTTGGTAACCGTAATGGTGCAGTTACTATTCCTTACCGTTCCGATCAAAGTACTGTTTGCTACTTTACCAATACGGATTCAACTTTGGGTATTGTTCAAAAACCTAACATGCCATTTAATGGAACTCCATTGAGCCAGACTGAATACCTCACCATTCGCAACTGGATTGATGCAGGAGCTCCAAATTGCGCAGGAGAAATAAAATTTTCAGGAGCACCAAACCGCAAGAAATTTTATGTGGCTAACCAAGGTTGTGATCTTGTAGGAGTGCACGATGCAGAAACTAAAGTGATCATGCGTTATATCGATGTGGGTAACAGCGCTGCGATAGAATCTCCACATATGATAAAAGTATCGCCTGATGGACAGTATTGGTATGTCGCGTTCATAAACAGTACTGTGCTTCAAAAATTCCGCACTTCCGACGATACATTTGTTGCAGAAGCAAATATCACTCAGGGCTCCTGGAATACATTTACAATTTCTGCTGATGGAACAAAGGCTTGGGTTGTTGATTTCACACAGAATGGAAGAGTCGCTTATGTGAATCTCAATACCATGCAACTGGAGTTAATGTACCAAGGGGCAGGTTTATTCACATCTCCACACGGAAGCGCGATAAACTCAAATGGAAATACTTTATATGTAACCGGCCAGATTGGAAACATTCTTTATAGAGCAGACGTCACTGATCCAATGAATCCTGATATCACTGAAATCGATATTAATACTTCAGGTGCTCCTAATGCTGATCCTCATGAAGTGGCATTCAGCCCTGACGGTTCAAAATATTTTGTTACCTGTTCTGGTCGTGATGAGGTTCGTGTGTTCGATGCGACTAACGATGCCTTTATTACCGCGATACCAACAGGAGATTTACCTCTTGAAATGTCATTTTCACCCGATAATGGTTTGCTGTTTGTCACCAATGAAGTTGGTAACTCTGTAACGGTTATCGACTATACGAATTTGACAGCGGTAAAAACAATAAACGTTGGCTTCCAGCCTCACGGGCTTGCTGTTGACGATGTCAAAAATCAGGTGTATGTCGCAAACCGTAACACCCCTTCCAGCGGCGGACCTCCTCCACACCATACTTCATCATGTGGCGGACGTAATGGTTATCTGACCATTATCAATATGAACACACTCGAACTTGTTCCTTCTTTCAAAATGGAATTGAGTGTGGATCCATACTCCGTATCGGTACGTAACTAAAAATGGGGGAGTACGAATTACACTTCGACAAGTTTACCCTGAGCGCTAGCCGAAGGGCTCAGTGCGGCGCGAATTCTTTGAGAAAACACCCCGAATCTACAAAATACTAATACGATAATTTACCATTGGTAAATTATGTGTAACAATGACCATTCGTAATTTGTGGATTCGATGTAAACCGTCAAAGAATTCGTAATTCGTACTCCCTTTTACTTTGGTAAAAATAAAGTCAAAGTCTTCTTCCCATAATCTATCACCCCATTATACTTTTTCAAAACATCACCGCCAATAACACCGTCGACTGGTTTTAATTTCATCAGCGCGTAAGATTCGTTCACGTGGGAGAGATCCAGGAGGATCATTATTTCATCTTTTATTTCAAAATCACCAACAACCAGTCCCGGTATTTTTACGAGGTGACTTTCCATGGAGTTTGTACCCAGTCCTGTGGAAAGTGCTTCTGATTTTTCAAACTTTTTATGTCCCAGAAAATGTTCGATCCGGTATTTGTCAAAAACAGTTTGCGATGCACCGGTATCCACAATCAAATGCGCTTTCTTACCATTTATTTTTCCGGCCACAGCCAGGTGACACCCACGCTTGTCAATTCGAATCATTTTCAACTTGACAATAAATTTCCTTTTAGCAGCCATAGTGTAAATGTAAAAAAGGCATCCCGGTAAATCCGAAATGCCTTGAATTTTATATTTAGTGAGAGGTACTAAACCGCTGACCGTTGACTGATGACCGTTTACCGGTAACTGAGCCTGTCGAAGTTATTTTGCTGCTGCCTGCATATTATCCAGCACATCCATCACTTCCTTCACAGATGCAGCTGATTTATCAAGTAATTCTTTTTCGTCTTTGTTAAGTTTCAATTCAATGATTTGCTCGATACCATTACGTCCAAGTTTCACAGGAACGCCGAGGTAAATATCCTTTAAACCATATTCACCTTGTAACCATGCACAACATGGGAATATACGTTGCTGATCACGTAAAATTGCTTCTACCATTTGAGCAGCAGCAGCTCCAGGAGCATACCATGCCGAAGTGCCCATTAGATTTACCAATTCTCCGCCACCTTTTTTGGTGCGGTCTACAATTGCATCCAGTTTATCGGCAGCAATCAGTTCAGTTACAGGGATTCCGGCAACTGTGGTATATCTTGGAAGTGGCACCATTGTATCACCGTGACCGCCCATTAATACTGCCTGGATATCTTTTGGAGAAGTGTTCAATGCTTCAGCCAAAAATGCCCTGTAACGCGCAGTGTCAAGGATGCCGGCCATTCCAAATACTTTATTGGATTTAATTCCTGCTGTAAGGTAAGCGCAGTAGGTCATTACATCTAAAGGGTTGGAAACCACTATGATAATAGCATTTGGTGAATGCTTTATAATATTTTCAGTTACAGAACGCACAATACCGGCGTTGGTAGCGATAAGGTCATCGCGGCTCATTCCGGGCTTACGTGGTAATCCTGAAGTAATTACAACTACATCCGACCCTGCAGTAGCTGAATAATCATTGGTGCAACCTTTTATACGTGTGTCGTATAAATTTATCGGTGAAGTCTGCCACATATCAAGAGCCTTGCCTTCAGCAATGCCTTCTTTGATATCCAACAGGATTACTTCATTACATAACTCCTTGTGAGCAATAACATTGGCGCAAGTGGAACCAACGTTTCCGGCGCCTACAACTGTAACTTTCATGAGTAAATGGGGGTTTTTAACAATTATGTGAATGTGATTAAAGGTGCGGCAGATAATCCGAATCCGCTCCAAAATTATAACAAATTTCAATTCCAATACCCTGATGCATATCAGTTCGGGGAAGTTTAGAAAAAAAAATATTTCATTGATGTTTTCCAGGTACTTCTTTCTTCTGTTTGCCGCCGTTACACTGCCTTTTCTGGCCCTGGCACAAGCACCTACTTTCCAGGATTGCCTTGGCGCAACTCCTATTTGTCTGAATTCCTACTCCACAGGAAATGTGATAACCGGAACGGGAAATATTCCGAACGAAATCAACCCTGTGAATTCATGTTTGTTGCTTGGCGAACGTAACGACGCCTGGTATATCATCACCACTGGTTCAGCAGGTAATCTTAATTTTTCAATTGTTCCGAATAACCCTGCTCACAATTATGATTGGGCGGTTTATAATCTGACTTCTGCTGTATGCAGTGATATATTTTCTAACCCTTCACTTGAAGTTGCCTGTAATTTCAGCAACCTTCCCGGTACAACCGGTCCGAATGGATTGGCTGGAGCACAAAATAATCCTGTTATTCCTGTGAATGCCGGTCAGACTTACCTGATCAACGTAAGTGGATTCTCTACTTTGAATCAAAGCGGTTATACAATCGATTTAAGTAATTCCACAGCTTCGATAACTGATAATACTACTCCTGTTTTATCAGGACTCACTGCTATGAATTGTGGAGCCACTACAATGATGGCAAGTTTTTCGGAACGTGTATTGTGCAGTTCAGTACAGGCATCAGACTTCACACTTACAGGACCTGGTGGTCCGTTTACTGTGAATGCCGTTACCAGCACATCATGTGTTGCGGGTGCAACTTATGCACGCGATTACCAAATTTCATTTTCTCCATCAATTGCCGGAGCCGGTTTATATACTCTTAGTCTTGTAAGCCCGGTCACTGATCTTTGTTCAAACAATTCAGCAGTACCACAATCATTTCCATTTCCTATTTCAGGAATCAATGTCGCAATTCAAAAAACAGATGTAACCTGCTTTGGAGGAAATAACGGATCTGCAACAGCAGTTGTAACAGGACCTCCCGGACCTTATACTTATCAATGGAGTCCGTCCGGTGGAACAGGTGTCACTGCACAGTGGCTTATTGCCGGCACATATACGGTGACCGTTACAGCACCCGGTGGTTGCACTGGACAAGCAACTGTGAATGTGAATCAACCGATCACAGGACTCACTGCTTCTGTTGTTACTACACCAGCCAATGGTTGTGCGGCAAACGGTACAGCAACAGTTACAGTTTCAAACGGACAACCACCCTTTACATACAACTGGTGGCCTTCGGGTGGAAATGCTGCTACTGCAAATAATTTATCGGCGGGCAGTTACATGGTTACTATCTCCGATTCCAATCAATGTACACTGAATTATTTTTTTAGCGTTCCATCCGGATCAGGTCCAACAGTTAACATAAGTAATTTCAGTGGAGTTTCCTGCTACGGCGGGAACGATGGTACCGCAACTGTGAATGTCAATGGAGCAACGGGTCCGTTTTTATATCAGTGGTCTCCTTCAGGAGGAACCGGAGCAACTGCTTCCGGTTTGATAGCAGGTAATTATAGTGTAGTGGTGACTATCGCTCCGGGATGTACTTTAACAGCAACCGTAAGCATTGTGCAACCACCTACAGCAGTTGATGTTCAGGTAAGTTCTGTAAATACTTCCTGCGGAAATAATAACGGATCAATTACATTGAACGCTTCAGGAGGTACCGGAACTTTTACTTATCTGTGGTCGCCGAATATATCATCAGGAAGCAGCGCTTCAGGACTCTCAGGAGGAACGTATACTGTTACCGTTAGTGACGGGAACGGATGTTCCGAAGTTCAAACAGTGAACATTCAATCTTCGACACAACCAACCTTGACATTAACCAACCACCAGGATGTTTCCTGCTTCGGATTGAGTGACGGTTCAACAGGCATCAATGTAACAGGAGGAACTGCTCCATTGGTGTGTCAGTGGTCGTCGGGACAAAGTACATATCTATTGAATAACATACCTGCCGGAAACTATACAGCCACAGTTACAGATGCATTGGGATGTTCCGCATCTATCAGCGATGTGGTGACTCAGCCGACTCAGATTACTGCAACACTTTCTCAGATACAACATGTGAACTGTTTTGGTGATGCAACCGGTTCTGCTTCGATAAGTACGTCAGGTGGTAGCGGAGGAAATACATGGTCGTGGCAGGGAACGGTTTCATCTGCTTCATCGATTACAAATGTTTCAGCGGGAACATATACTGCTACCGTTACTGATCAGAATGGATGCAATGCCTCTGTTCAGGTGATCATTAATCAGCCTTCAGCCGTACTTGATGTAACCGCAAGCATTGTACAAACTACTTGTGGGAACAACGATGGTTCAGTTACCTCTAATGTTACCGGAGGAACCGCTTCTTATTCGTATTTATGGAATACAGGAGCAACATCTTCTTCAATAAATTCATTATTCCCCGGTATATATACACTCACAGTAACTGATCAGAATGGATGTAAAGATTCATTGTCAGTTACTCTTCAGGCTTCGGATGCACCGGTGATTTCAGTTTCATCAGTGACTCATGTTACCTGTAATGGTGGAAATAACGGAAGTGCATCGTTATCTGTATCAGGAGGAATTGCACCATACACATGGGCATGGTCGGGAAATAGTTCAACAGGATCATCCGCTTCGAATTTACAGGCAGGAAATTATAATGTAACTGTTACCGATGCTTCGGGATGTCAGTCATTTCAACAGGTGACTATTTCACAACCGGACCCACTTATAATTCAATTATCGCAACCTGTTACAATTTGTACAGGTGGCACTGCATTTATTTCAGCAACGCCATCCGGCGGAAGCCAACCATATACTTTTTTGTGGAATAACGGAAACACCACTTCACAGCAAAATGTGTCTCCTTCAGCAACATCTTCCTATACACTCACAGTTACAGATGTAAACGGTTGCAGTGTTACTTCGTCTCCATTAATTGTAACTGTGTTGCCACCTCTGAGCCTGACTGTTTCAAGTCCGGATTCAGTGTGTAAAGGAAGTTTGGCCGATGTGATATTTACTGCAACCGGTGGCGACAGTCACTATGATTTTCATTGGAGTAATAATTTATCAGGCGCTTCAAATTCAATTCTCATTGCAGGCGACTCTACATTCAGTGTGACCCTCACTGATGGTTGCGGTTCACCGGGAATAACAATGGTAGTTTCAATTACTGCAGTGTTTGCACCTAATGTATCGCTCAGCTTAGTTACCCAGTCGGGTTGTGAACCATATGAAGCGCATTTCGCTGTGCCACAAGGATGGCCTTCAGGATATAGTTATCTGTGGAATTTTGGTGATGGTTTTACTTCGTCACAAGCTGCACCTTCGCATCTTTATTTGCAGGATGGGAATTACAATGTAACACTTACGGTTTCTTATGCTGTAGCAGGATCATGTGCAACAGTTTTGGAATTCCCAAATGCGGTTCATGTAAAAGCAGTGCCTGTCGCACGTTTTATTTCCGATCCTCCTGTTCCTACATTAAACCATCCTGATGTGTTTTTCTCCGACAGAAGTACCGGAGCTGCGTTTTGGTATTGGAATTTTGGAGATGGAGCACCGGAAATACGCGAACAAAATCCAAGACATGCTTACAAAGATACCGGATTGTATACAGCCAGTCTGAAAGTAGAAAGTCTGGAAGGATGTTTTGATTCCACATACCAGGAAATACACGTACAGGACGAATTGCAGTTTTTTATTCCAAATGCATTCACGCCTAATGGAAGTGGCACAAATGATTATTTAAAAATTTATGGCGTTGGAATTGCGTCTTACGAATTATTCATTTACGACCGTTGGGGAAAACTGATCCACTCAGCTAAAAACAGGGAAGAAGCCTGGGATGGAACGAATGATGCAACCGGTGAACCGGCACCTCAGGGTGTATATGTTTACAAAGTTTCAATCATCGATACCGGTGGAAATATTCACAACAAATTTAATCACATCACAGTGATCCGTTAAATAAAAAATCCCGCTGTTGAGGCGGGATTTTTTTTATGCGTCGATTTTCGCGTATTTGGCATTCTTTTCAATGAATTCCCTTCTTGGTGGAACATCATCGCCCATAAGCATTGCAAAAATACGATCGGCTTCAGCAGCACTTTCAATCGTAACCTGCTTTAATGTGCGGAAGTCCGGATTCATTGTGGTTTGCCAGAGTTGCTCGGCATTCATCTCTCCAAGACCCTTGTAACGCTGTACAGAAACTGTAGCTTCTTTTCCTTCGCCTGCGATTTCACGTGCAAATTTCTCACGGTCGTCATCATTCCAGCAATAGCGTTCTTCTTTACCTTTTTTAACAAGATAGAGTGGAGGTGAAGCAATATAAATGTATCCTTGCTCAATTAATTCTTTCATATGACGGAAGAAGAAAGTGAGGATCAAAGTAGAGATGTGACTACCATCGACGTCGGCATCGGTCATGATCACAATTTTGTGATAACGGAGTTTTTCAATATTCAATGCACGTTGATCTTCTGTAGTGCCTTTGAAAACACCAAGAGCAGTAAAGATATTTCGGATCTCTTCGTTGTCAAATATTTTATGCTCCATTGCTTTTTCTACGTTCAGGATTTTTCCCCTGAGTGGCAGAATAGCCTGGTAAGCCCTGTTACGGCCTTGTTTAGCCGTACCACCCGCGGAATCTCCCTCGACTAAAAACAATTCACATTTTTCAGGAGCTCTTTCTGAACAATCAGACAATTTTCCCGGCAATCCCATTCCTGAGAAAGCACCTTTACGTTGTACCAGTTCACGTGCTTTACGGGCAGCGTGACGTGCGGTAGCGGCAAGGATTACTTTGTTGACAATAGTTCTTGATTCACGTGGATGTTCTTCAAGGTAATTGGAAAGCATTTCTGACACTGCAGTATCTACTGCACCCATAACTTCGTTGTTACCCAATTTCGTTTTCGTTTGGCCTTCAAATTGCGGCTCCTGTACTTTTACAGAAATCACACAGGTAAGTCCTTCACGAAAATCATCACCACTAATTTCAAATTTCAATTTGGAAAGCATACCCTCTTTCTCAGCGTAGCTTTTCAAGGTACGTGTAAGTGCCCTGCGGAAACCTGCAAGGTGAGTACCACCTTCGTGTGTGTTGATGTTGTTCACATAAGAGTGTACATTTTCATTGAAGGAAGTATTGTATTGCATTGCTACTTCTACAGGAATGCCATTCTTCTCACCTTCCATGTAAATGATATCTTCCATCAGTTTCTCGCGTGTGGAATCAAGGAATTCTACGAATTCCACCAAACCACGATCGCTGTAAAATACATCCTGGTTCACTGGCTCACCTGCTTCATCAAGTTCACGAAGATCAGTGAGTGAAATACGAATGCCTTTGTTCAGGAATGACAATTCACGCATTCTTGCAGCAATGGTATCATACAAGTATAGCGTTGTAATAAAAATGGTACCATCGGGATGAAACGTAACAGTAGTTCCCCTGGTATCAGTGGTGCCATCCTGTTTAACAGGATAAAGCGGTTTTCCTTTTGAATATTCCTGTACGTATTTTCTTCCGTCTCTGTGTACTTCCACTTTGAGGTGATCAGAAAGCGCATTCACGCATGACACACCTACTCCGTGCAAACCGCCGGAAACTTTGTATGAATCCTTATCGAATTTTCCGCCGGCGTGGAGCACAGTCATTACTACTTCAAGTGCAGAGCGTTTTTCTTTCTCATGCATATCCACAGGAATACCACGGCCATCATCCTTTACGGTGATGGAATTATCCTCATTGATAAAAACGTTGATATTTTTACAGTGACCTGCAAGTGCTTCATCGATGGAATTATCCACGACTTCATACACCAGGTGGTGCAATCCTTTTACACCAATATCGCCAATGTACATGGCGGGTCTTTTTCGCACCGCTTCAAGTCCTTCAAGGACCTGAATACTGTCAGCTGAATAGTCGTTATTTTTTAAAGTAGTTTCTGTTTCGTTCTCGCTCATTATCAATTAATTATAATTTTTTTACGTATACATGCAAAGGTACGGTTTTTAAGCATACGAACAGCCATTTTCGCGCACTGTTTTCGCTCTTTTCAGGCAATAATTTATCAACAAAAAAGGGGGGCATTGTGAATAAACGAAAATCAGGCAGTAAGGACGCCATGCTTGGCGTCTCCACTGCCTGATTTGTCTTGAAAATCAGGGTTTTGCCCTAGAAAGAATAACTGAGTCCGGCCATTGCTCCGAAACGGTAAGAAGGGTAATTGTACCAGCGGGAATATTTGGATGCAGTGAAATTGTTGAGATTCACGAAAACAGACATCACTTTGGAGTATTTGTAATCGATTGTGAGGTTTGCATCAAGAAACCCTTTTAAAGTGGTATAATCGCCTCCTGTGGGCTCATAATTGATCGCATTTCTGGAGGTTGAATATGACCATTGTGTGCCGAGGTATATTTTTTCAGCAATGGTGTAAGTTCCGTTGAGTGTGAATTTAAAATCGGGACGGAACAGCGCTTCTGCATCACCACTCAAATTATTTCCATAATAATCCGCTGCAATGCTCCAGCATGTTTTGTCGCCCTGGTCGTAAATCATTTCCGCGTGAATGTTTGTTTGCGAATTGTCTTCGTATAACACATTGTATTGCACCATGGTGTTATCGGGAGGAAGGTTGTAATAAAACGCGTCATCAGTCAAACGGCGAAACGCAATGCTTCCGATGAATGCAAGTTGCTTGTCAAGCTTTACATTGAATCCTCCTGAAATATCAAGTTTGTTATTGGTGTTCTGCAATTGCATATCAGATCCGATGAATGGATTCTCTTTTGAAAACTTACGGAAACTGTTGCGTTCAAGATTGCCTGTAACCTGTCCGTAAGCAGTCATGACATCCGAAACCAGGGTATAGTCCACTCTAACGTGTGGGTATAAGTGATATTTGGTGAGGTCGTTGATTTCAATTGGCACATTGGCTCCGGCAGTAAGTTTAAGGCGGTCGAAAGTTTTTACAATTCTAGGATTGATTCTCACTATCGTCCTGTTGTCAGTGCCGAAAGTCTTGTTTTCATATTTGAGAAAATCCAGTTCAATATCACCACTGACATCCCAATCATTCATCAGTAATTTTCCAATGTTGGCATTGAATACAAAATCACTTTCATCGTTATTTTTATTGTCAGAGAAATTATAGAATGAAACACCTCCAAGATACCTCAGTTTGTCTTTATCCTTGTCATTACTTCGGAACTGGAAATTTCCAAAAATGTCATCGAATGAATGTTTTGTTTCAGACTTTGATAAAATTTCCGGAGGATCATCATAACCGTAGTAGTGATAAGTCAACCGGTTGTACCCGATTTCTCCCCTGAGCAAATTATTGTCGAGGAATTTGGTGCCAAACACTTTTACTCCTGATTCACTCATACCCGGATAACCATGATCTTTAATGTCACCTGTTGAGGAAATGTGGTTGAGGTGAATTCCGCCTTCGGCTGATTTGGAACGCAGACTGTTGTAAAAAATTTCGCCGTAAGGAGTGTTCTTGGTTCCATAACCAGCCTTGATAAATCCTCTGTAGAGCTTCTTAATTGTCTCGTCTTTTATTTTCAGAGGTTTGATAGGTGAGATGGTATACACGGTTTCGTATTGCATCGGGCTGACAGTATACTTCATGTCAGGGGTATAGGAAACTGCTGTATCGCGAAGCGGCACATCGCTTATTTTGAACGCATCAGAAAGTGTTGGCTGATATGCTTTCACCACATTGATCTGTTCATCGCCCAGGTTGCCTTGTTGTTGAGCAAAAGTCTGCAACGACAGAAATGTCAACGAAACCAATGCTATAATACTTCTTTTCATACCTGTTAAATTTAATTGCTTTTTAATCGGATTATTCATTGCCACCTCCTGTCGAATCAGTTTCACTACCGAAATATTTTTTCTCTTTTTCTTCAATTTCCTTTTGCAGAAGTTCATTCTCGCCTTTTTCGATTGCAGTCAGTTTCTCCTGTGCAATTGCTCGTATGTCCTCGGGATCAGCAGGATTTTTTTCGTAATTATCTATGATGGATTTGTACGTACTCTTCGCCTGGAAAAGATCTTTCAGAGCCACATAATTATCTCCAAGCAACACAAACGATTTTCCAATCCAGTATTCATACGATGGTACCTGCTTGATCACATCAAAACATTTTTTCTGTGATTCTTTAAAGTTTCCGAGTTTGTATTGAATCAGTGCGAGACTGTATTTTGCTTCTGCACCCCATTCACTGTTAGGTATTTTGGCAACTACAGCGTATGCATCGCCTGCAGATTTCATATCATTCAGCGCCATGGAAGAGCGTCCCTGCAAAAGGAAAGCTTCGTTTCGCAGTTCATTTGAAACCTTGTCGCCGTCAATCAACTTGCGCGCATTGGTGATTGCACTTTCATACTCTCCCTTTTTGTAATGACAACGCATTTGTCCGGCCTGTGCTTCGATGATATTATCACGGAAGTCAGCGATTTCTTCGAGCCTGTCGAAGTGTTTTAAAGCTTCGTCATAATTGGCTTTGTCGTACTGAATAAGCCCGGCTTTCAGCAATGATTTCTCTGTAAAAATATTCCGCGGTTGATCTGTAACATACTGATATCCTGCCAGTGCTTTGTCGTATTCTTTAGCTTTGTAATCCGATTCCGCTTTGTAGAAAGTTGCATTAAGTGAGAAAATACCATTCGGGAATTTCTTCAGGTATTCTTCGAAATTATGCGAAGCGTTTTTGTTGTCGCCTTTCATGTACAACTGCTCCGCTGCTTCATAGGTAATCGAATCCTGCGCACCCTCGCTGATATTCACATTGGAAACAGTCTTTACATAATCAAAGTACGCCTGTGGGTTTCCACTGCTTACATAAATATTTTTTATCCCCGTAAGGGCTTCCATTGCCTCTGAAGAACCAGGATATTTTTTAACGACATCCTTGTAAGTTGCAAGTGCTTCATTGTCCTGTTTCTGGTTGTATTGCACCAACGCGATTTTAAGCAATGCTTTTTTCGCATATTCACTTTGCGGAACATCACGGATTACTTTGCGAAACACATCTTCAGCACCTTTGTAATCTTCCAGCGCCATCATGGCAGTGGCTTTTTCATAGGAGGCATCATCAATGTAAGAGGATTTCGGATAGGATGTGGTCAGCTTGTTCATGGTGGTCACTTTACCATTCATGTTACCACTTATCCCTTGAATGATACCGCTTTGGAAGAGACAATAATCAGAGGCTTTTGCTCTTGCCGCAATGGCATCGTTGTAATACGACATTGCATTTTCATAATCTTTCAACACAAAAAATCCATCACCCACCCGGATAAGTGCATCGTTGTATTTCGGTTCGTCAGTATCTTCTTTAGCGTGAATGTATTTTCGGAACCAGCCATTAGCTTCCTTATAATTTTCAAGTTTGAAATAACAATACCCCATGTTGTAATTTGCAGTGTTCCACATGGGAGTATTTATGCTGCCCGGATTGAAAATAAAGATGCGGTATTGTTTGATAGCTGCTTCATACTTCGACTGATTGTAGATGGCTTCTGCTTTCCAGTACATGGCTTGCGCGCGAATGGTTTGATCTACTTCAGTTGTGATTGCTTTATTGAACATACTAATCGCTTTTTCATAATCGCGGTCGTTGAAAAATTCAATTCCCCTGAAGTAAGCAACTTTCTGGTAAGCGGCATTTGCCTTTGGCGATTTGCTTTTGATTTTATCAAGTGAAACAAGAGCGTCTTTGTAGTTTTTAGTAGTAATATACAACTGAGCCAGGATTTCATTGGCTTCATCAATATGCTTTGATGCAGGATATAGTTTTATGAATTCGTTCAGAGCATTAATTGCTACAGGTTGAAACGACAATTCAAAAGATAATTTTGCGTAGTTAAACAACGATTCTTCCTTGATTACTTTGTCGAAATCGGCTTTCGATGCAAACTGGAATGCATTTCGTGCACTCTGTTTGTTATTCAATTTCAAAAAGCAATCCCCGAGATTGAAATAAGCGGTCTGAGACATTTTATCCTGAACCGAAACGACCTTTTCAAAATACTTCACTGCTTTTTCGCACTTGCCAAGTTTGTAGTTGGCATAACCCATCTGGTAAAGATCTTCACGGCTCATCCGGGGATAGTTACGTTCAAAATCCTCCATCATTAGCAACGACTGCTCATACTGTCCTTTTTTGTAGTACGACTCAGCTACAAAGCGGCTGATCTCAGCTGTATTTTTTACATCAGCACGACCTTCAAGTGTTTTTGCATAGTTGATTACTTCGTCATATTTCTTCTGCTCATAATAAATCTGAATGATGTAGTAGGGAACAATAGGACCGAAGCTTTCCGAATCCTTCAGCTTTTGAAAACCTTCGAGTGCGGTGTTTAGGTTGTTGTTCTGATATGCCACATGTGCGTAGTAGTAATTTGCAGCAGTTTTGTACTTCGACTCCACATTCAGGATTTCATGAAAGCTCTTGCTCGCATTCGTATAATCCTTTACGGAAAAATAGCTATAGCCTTTCTTGAAATAATATTCCGGGATTTCTTCGTTATCGAGATAACTGATGTCGGTTTTTTCAAAATAATCAACCGCCTGCTTGTATTTTTTTTGTTTATACAGAATTTTTCCTGCGTGGAAATAGGCCAGTTTTGCTTTCAGGCTTTCCGGATATTTCTGAGTGAATTTTACCAATTCATTTTCCGCATCAGGATGATACAGTTCCGCTCCGCTGAGTGCGCTGTAATATTCTGCGTTGATCCGATCGTTTATGTTTACGACATTATCCTGGGCCAGGAATTCGGTAAAAAGATCACGGGCAGCGCTGTATTTTTCTTTGAGAAAAAGTTCATACGCCATTCGGTATTTTTTACCCGGATCGTAGTGAATCTCCTGTTGCTGCGCAATAGCCGGCAAAGAAGCAGTAAGGAAACATAAGAATATGGGGAGATATTTCAACAACTTGTTGTTTTTCATAGAATTAGAAACTAAATATGGATAGCAGCAAAATTAATTCTAACAAACGGCTTAAAGGGTTTGAATATTACCCGATGAAGGAATTTTATGAACATGGAAGTGGTGAAAACTCAAGACTGTGGCTTGTAAAATGATTCTCAGACTTCAATACTTGATTCTTTCGCAATACGTTAATATTTGTATTTCATTTTTATCTATCATTTATCACTTATCATTTATCATCCTTTTGTCTACTTTTGCCAAAGACTATGAAGCTACCCAACATGTACATCCTGAAAATAAAAGGACGAGCGAAAATTCCGGATTTGTGCAGCTACGTGACGACAATTTCACGCTGCTGGCTTATTTTCGTGTCGACCGCCCTGAAAAAGCGTTGGCGAAATGCGGATTGGGAGAGCAGGAAGCGAAAGTGATCGGAATCATCAATGAAATTCCTTTTGGTAAAGTAATGAAACTTGAAATTTAATAACGCACCATGACCACAGAAAGTATTATCAGTCTCGAAAACGTGAGTATTTTTCAGCAGAAAAATCTCATTCTGAATAATGTCGATTTTTCTGTCAATAAGGGAGAGTTTGTGTACCTGATTGGAAAAACCGGGAGTGGAAAAAGCAGTTTATTGAAAGTTCTTTATGGTGATATCAAATTGACTCAGGGTGAAGGATCGATAGCCGGATACAATCTTCGTAAATTAAAAAATAAAGAAGTGCCCTTTTTGCGCAGGAAGCTTGGAATTGTATTCCAGGATTTTCAGTTACTCTCCGACAGAACTGCAAAGGATAACCTCGAGTTTGTGCTTAAAGCTACAGGCTGGAAGGATAAAACTAAAATTAACGAACGTATCACCGAAGTACTTACCAAAGTGGGAATAGGTACCAAAGGTTTTAAAATGCCTCACGAACTTTCAGGTGGAGAGCAACAGCGTTTAGCTATTGCCCGTGCATTGCTGAATGATCCGGATGTAATTCTGGCTGATGAGCCCAGCGGAAATCTAGATCCGGAAACATCAAATGAAATTATGGCACTGTTTTTTGAAATCAGTAAAAGCGGAAGAGCAGTTGTGATGGCTACTCACAACTATTCACTTATCGAAAAATATCCGGCTCGCATTATCAAATTTGAACAGGGTAAGGTGTTTGATCAGTCTCAGAACTGAGGAAAAAGTCCTTTGCCGGTTGAGAAAATCAAATCGATCAGCTTTTGAACATTCACGCTGTTCGAGAAATTTTCATACAAAATTTTCTCCCTTGTTTTAATATCGCTTGCGCGGAAGTCGGTTTCCATTAAAGCGGTAATTTTTTGTCGCAGCTCTGCCGGAGTAGGAGCTATATCGCACAACATTTCCAGGCCTGTATTTTCCACCATCATTGGATTTACCACTGCAAAACGACCGTTGTACAAAGCGGAAAGCAATTTTAATTTAATTCCTGTAGGTTGAAATGTAGGAAGCACATTGATATGCGCATCATTGATAAGTTGGTGAATTTGTTTGGTGGTAAGATCACTTATAAGAGTGATGTGATTCTTTTTCGCAACCGCATTTCTCAAATCACTGGTTGGTCTTGAGCCTGCAATAATCAATGGAACTTTCATGTGACTGTATACCTCATTCACCAGGTACAACGCCGCTTCATTATTTTCACCAATGGCAAGATTTCCGTGGTAGAAAGTGAAATTTCCCCTTCCCGGATTGATGTGCACCTGTTCGTTGGAATGAAAGGCAGGTATGTAAAATGCGTTTTTGTATTTGCTGTCTAAGTAAGCTGTATCGTTTCTTGAAATCGCTGCAATAATTTGAGCGTTTTGAAGAATCAGCTCAAAAGTCTCAAGCTTACTCGCTTCATTATAGAAATAATATTTTTTGAAAATATTCGCTTCTACTTTCGCGAGATTCTGATAATAATCGTGTTCAATGTTGTGAGTACGCACCACTTTGAATCTGTCCTTCAGTCTTTCATCGGCAAGGATGTTACACGTATGTAGTCCTTCAAACAAAATCGGGTATTCATCCTGCAAAAGGTTTTGAAGCAACTCATCAGAATTTCGTGAAATCACAATGTAAGGTTGCTTCATGAACAATTGTGACTTGGCAACATTGCGCTGGTAATAATGCACCACCTCGCAATATTGCGCCAATACCGGTGCTTTTTCCCTGCCATACTGAAAACAATGCAGGTGGACTTTTATACCCTTCGCGTGAAGCGCCTTCACTTTAAAAAACACGTCGATCACTCCTCCATAGTTGGGAGGGAAGGGTACATCAAAACTGATTATGTGAAGATGACGTTCAGGAGAGTTCATGAATAATATCAGGGAATTTTTTCGATTCTTCTTCCCAGTTTAAATCTTTTGCTGCAAGATGCAGATTTTTTTCCCAACGGGCAAGTGTATGCGAATCTGCCAACACCTGTTGTAGCTTTTCTGCTATATGCTGCGGGTTGTGATTTTCAATAAATGTTCCAATGTCGTATGTTGTAATCACTTTTTCGACTTCCGTCAAACGCGATGCAAGCACTGGAATTCCTGCATGTATATAATCAAAAATTTTATTGGGCAAACTAAACTTATAGTTCACATTCGTGTCCTTGTCGAATGTCAAACCAATATCACAAGCCATGGTGTACTTCATCATTTCAGTGTACGGCATGCGTGACTTGAAAATTATTTTATCCTCAAGTTTATATTTCTTTACAAGTTCCTGCAAAGTGGAAAGCACATCACCACCACCAAGAATTAATAGGCTGATATCATCCAGATATTGCATAGCCTCCACTGCCTCTTCCGCACCACGCTGAATGTTTATTCCCGATCCCTGCAAGATGGCCAGTTTTTTTGCCTGTGGCAATTGCAATTCTTTTCTAAGGTCTGATTTCGTTTTTGATGTCAATCCTTTTGGCGATTGTGGTACATTACGAATGACAATCAAATCCTTTCCATATTCCTTTTTATAAATTCCGGCAATGGAATCATTCACTGTGATTATAATTTTCAACTTCGGAAATATCCATTTTTCGAAAGTCTTCCACACGCTTCTTACAAATGGTCTGTGTTCAAGTTCGGGAACACCAGTGTAGTATTCATGACTATCGTACACAAGGAATTTTCCTTTCAGTATTGATGCCATGTAATTTGCAGGAAGCGAATCAAGATCATTCGAAAACAACGCATCTGTTTTTGAAAATAACAAATAGAAAAATAGCCTGATGTTGAACGCAGCATAAAACAATGCACCTTTATGAAACCACAATTGCAGACGTTGTGTTTTATAACTTCGTTCAGGTACGGGAGGACTTGCCGGCAATTTCCTTCCCACCAAAATCACTTCAAACCCTTGTTTTTGCAGCGCCAGGCACGAACGATGCACACGTTGATCGGTGCTCAGGTCGCTGGTTACTGAAACTATAATTTTAGGAGGTATTGTCACAAAGCAGGCTTGAGTATCGGGGTGCAAATTTATGAAAGAGTTAACGCCATTTTACTTATTATTGTATACCGCAACACAAAGACCCATGAATTCCGCAAAGTCCCTGTTGATAGTACTTGTATGCTTAATAGTGAGTTCCTGTGGTCAGAAACAGGAATCCGGCGACAACCGAAAACTCCTTTTAAAACGGTTGGACAGCCTTCAAACCGATCTGGATGTGCTGAAAAAACAGACTTTTCCAAGGATATCGGTACTCATGAATAATCTCGGACTCCATCATTCACGTTTGTGGGAGCCGGGTGTGAAGCAAAACTGGAAGCTTTCGGATTACGAATTCAGTAAAATCAAGGAGTCACTCAATGATATCATTGTTTTATACGGCGATTCACTCAATGGAAATTCGACGATCGGAGTTGAAATAGCTGATTTGATGAAAGAGGTCGATAAACTGGGAAATGCCATAAAAGCCCAAAGCAAAGACGATTTTGTCAGCAGTTATAAGTCCCTCACAATCAAGTGCAATTCCTGCCACCAGAAGGCTGGTTTCGATTTTTACGAGATAATAGCACCCAAGTCTCAGGCGTATACTACTGATATAGAATAAATTCCATTTTTATTTCGACCGTCTCATTCCAGTTCTCGCTCGCCGTTCTCATTTTCACTCCTGTTACCTATATTAGTTCATCAAAACCTCCCAATTTCGTAATAAATAGTTTTGTAATGCCCTCTCAAAGTATGCATTATCAGTGCTTACCTAATCACTTTCAACTTGTCACTTGTCACTTTTTAGTAATTCGTAGATCCGAAGCTGTTTATCAAAGAATTCGTAATTCGTACTCCCCATATTCGTACTCCCTTGATATTCCGTTGCCTCACCCCGGCCCTCCCCAAAAGAGAGGGGGTGGTTACTGTTTTCACTTTTTGTTCCTGATTCTCATTCGTAATTAGTAGATCCGAAGCTGTCCCACAAAGAATTCGTAATTCGTACTCCCCTTAATAGTACTCCCTTGACCGCTTTTTTACGATATTTGCAAACACTCTAAATTTTAATTCAATCAATAAACCACAAAACGTGATCACACTCGGACAATTTATAATCGAACGCCAGGCAGATTTTCCTTATGCTAAAGGGGAGCTGTCGAGGTTGTTACGCGATATTGGTATCGCTTCTAAAATCGTAAACAGGGAAGTCAATAAGGCGGGATTGGCTGATATACTCGGCGATATGGGTTCTTCAAACATTCAGGGTGAAGAGCAGAAAAAGCTGGATGTGTTTGCAAACGAACAATTTATTTCGGCTTTGAGTTCAGGGGGGGAGTGTTGTGCAGTGGCTTCTGAAGAGAATGAGGAAATGGTGACCATCTCCAATGAAGTTTCGAAAAATGCCAAATACGTTGTTTGTATTGATCCGCTAGATGGATCTTCGAATATTGATGTGAATGTGTCGATCGGAACTATTTTTTCAATTTACCGCAGAGTTTCGCTGACAGGTTCAATTCAACTAAGTGATTTTTTGCAAAAAGGTACTGAGCAGGTAGCGGCGGGTTATGTGATTTTCGGATCATCTACCATGCTGGTTTATACAACGGGAAGAGGAGTAAACGGATTTACACTCGATCCTTCGATCGGTGAATTTTGCCTATCGCATCCTGATATGAAAATTCCAAAAACCGGACATATTTATTCCATCAACGAAGGCAATTATGTGCATTTCCCCGATGGTGTAAAACATTATATTAAATATTGCCAGGTAGAAGATCTTGCAACAAAGCGTCCATATTCCTCAAGGTATATCGGATCACTCGTTGCCGATTTTCACAGGAACTTGCTTAAAGGCGGTATCTATATGTATCCTGCCACAGCAAAATCGCCAAGAGGAAAACTGCGTCTCATTTATGAATGCAACCCACTTGCGTGGATAGTGGAGCAGGCAGGAGGAAAAGCTTCCGACGGATTCAACCGCATCATGGAAGTACAACCTTCTTCACTTCACCAACGCACTCCGCTGTTTATCGGCTCAAGTGAAATGGTGAAACTTGCTGAAGATTATATTGCGCGTTACGCACATTCTAACGTATAATTTCCCTTTACGGGGATAAAAAATTTATTATTATTACTACGTCACGGGCGGGAATTTTTCCTGGCCCGTTTACCTATTTATAAAAATCCGTAAAATCAAAATTAAATTCGTAACAAGCTGCCGACTGCCAACTGCCGACTGGCAACTGAATCTGGAGCATCAAAACAAAAATAAAACTACACCTCAAAACGTTTCTCCCAATATTCCCCAAATAAAAAGTGGATTTTAACTACCTCTTCAACCTCTACAAAGGAAGCAACTCCCTCCGTGCTGTCAATTCACAACTGCAGCAACCGGAGCGTAGTGTGATTCATCTGACCGGGATGTCGGGGTCACAAGCCGCGTTGTTTGCTGCTTCACTGTTCGACGCACATCCTGCCAGGATAATTTTTGTATTGCCTGAAAGAGAAGATGCAGCTTACTTCCTGAATGACCTCGAAAATATATTAGGAGAACGTTCCGCATTGTTTTTTCCTTCTTCATTAAAAAAGCCTTACGGATTTCCTTACCTCGATAACAACAGTGTGTTGCTTCGCGCGGAAGTGTTGACACACCTGAGCAAAAATGTAAAGCCACTGCCCGTTGTCACATATGCCGAAGCGTTACACGAAAAAGTAGTGACGAAAAAAGCGCTTGTCTCTAATACAGTGGAAGCAAGAGTGGGTGAGACACTTTCAATCGAATTTTTAACGGAGTTCCTTTCGGAGAATGATTTTGAAAGGTCTGATTTCGTCCTAGAAGCAGGACAGTTTGCAATCAGGGGAGGAATCATGGATGTATTTTCTTTTGCAAACGAGCTTCCGTATCGTGTGGAATTCGATGGCGATAAAATTGATTCCATCCGTGTGTTTGATCCTGCCACACAGCTCTCCGAAAAAAACATGAATCACATCACCATCATCCCCAACGTGCAGGGAAAACTGGTGCAGGAAGAACATCAATCGTTCCTGGAATTCATTGGTGGTGATACAATTTTGTGGTGCAGCAACCTCGACCATTCACTCGAGATGATTCAGTCGGGATTGAAGATGATGAATGAATCAGGAGGCTCCGTTTACAGTCCGGAAGAAGCTGAACATGGTGTACTTGCCGGTAAGCCGGAAGAAGTATTTGACAGTGCAGAAAAAACTGCCGCATTGATGGAACGTTTCCGAAGAGTGGAAACCGGAACAAAAATGCATTTCAAACCGGACGCTGCTTTCGCATTCAAATCCCGTCCGCAACCTTCTTTCAATAAAAATTTCGACCTGCTTGCAAAAACATTTCTCGAAAATGGGAAAACAGGAATGCGGAACATGATTTTCGCTGATACTGCAAAGCAGATTGAAAGGATTTACGCCATTTTCCAGGATATTAAAATTCCCGAAAGGCAACCCGGACAAGAAATTTCATTCACGCCGATTCTTTTATCGTTACATGAAGGTTTTATTGATGAAGATTTAAAACTTGCATGTTACACCGATCACCAGATTTTCGACAGGTATCATCGTTACCGTTTACGCAAGAATTACAGCAAAAACGAAGCACTTACGCTGAAGGAATTGTACAGTCTGAAGCCAGGTGATTATGTGACTCATATTGATCATGGTATCGGAAAATTTGCCGGACTTGAAAAAGTAGATGTAAATGGAAAAACACAGGAAGCGATACGACTTGTTTACAAAGACAACGACATTCTTTATGTGAGCATACATTCACTTCACCGCATTGCGCGTTTTACAGGAAAGGATGGCACTTTTCCAAAACTGAACAAACTCCGGACACAGACCTGGGCGAATCTCAAACAAAAAACGAAAAAACCTGTTAAGGATATTTCAAAAGATCTGATTGCACTCTATTCTAAACGCCGATCGCAGAAAGGATTTG